>SPKZ01017883.1_pt1 | contig 28022 bp, 46 predicted proteins | sample 2456571 | NCBI WGS metagenome assembly SPKZ01 (sample SAMN11192286, study PRJNA482655) | marine metagenome | biome: ENVO:00000447; feature: ENVO:00000244|ENVO:00000211|ENVO:00000569|ENVO:00002023; material: ENVO:00002151; isolation source: ocean water from marine abyssalpelagic zone ... | reverse complement strand
GATTAGTTCAATCTGTTTCATGGGACAATATGTTTCGTTTGATGTTAGAGAGTTTATAGAATTTTTAGAACAGAAACAACCAAACAAAACACATTAAACTATAAGTATGAACAATTAACATTTGAAAACTATGAAAATATTAAAGCCAGCACCCAAATTACCAAGGGATCAATACGTAATCGATCAGATAAACGGAATGTGCATAGCATCCCTACCAAACTCTATAGAAAGACTAATGATGAAGTGTTATATTTACATGAGAGTAATGAACTTACCGCCTGTTAAAGTAGCAGCGTTAGTTGATATTCACCCTGGACATGTGAAGGACTATGCACAGAGAGCAGTTAAGGTATTTGGATTGCGCCGCAGCTCACAACTTAATAACTCCTACAATACACTACTAGGACAAATAGAAACACTCGTTACACGTCAACAGTTAAAGTCTCACAGAAACCATTTAAGGGGCATTGAGTGCAGGGTAACGCAATCACTTCGCGCCCAACACAAACAAATTTTAAACAGATAAAAGTAAATGAGTAAAAGAAAACTTCTAAACGGAAAGATCGCAGTCCGTGAGTTCTCCAAGTTATACAATAAAAACAAATAGATATGAATAATTTAGCACCTTATTTAGATTGGGCGACTCTTTGGGATAAGTATGTCCGTCACCAAATTTTTGAAGAAGACTACCATTCAAGCGACGAATGGGAATTAATGAAGAAATTCCAAAAGGATAACAGAGTTGATTTAGATTTTTCTGAATGTGAGATACAAGATGATGAAATTATTTTCCAATGGTCAGAAACAGGAGGTCAAAACGAATCAGATACACAAGGATGGTATAGGCTATATTGGTTTCGATGCAAGCCCGAAGAAGATTTCATAATTACAGATTCAGGATACGGGATAGATTTACAATTAAAATGAAAACAAACCCACGTTGCGCCAATAAAGAATGTAGGGAGCGATTTACTCCAAACTACTTTGGGCGAAAATTTTGCTTTAAAGATCAGTGCAACGATATGGAGTTCGAAAGGTTGAAGGCTGCCAAACTAAAGCAGTCTCGTAAACGGATGGCTGCCAAAAAGAAAGAGCTGGAGACCGTCCAGGACTTAATGAAGAAAGCTCAAAAGGCATTTAACGCCTATATTCGAGAGCGTGACAAAGGAAAAAAATGTATAAGCTGCAAAAACAAACTAGAAGGAAAGCATGACGCAGGACATTTTATTTCGTCTGGATCGTGTAAGTACCTCACATTCGACGAAAACAACGTACACGGACAGTGCGTAGCATGTAACCAACACAAACACGGAAACCTTATAAGCTACCGTGAGGAATTGATAAAAAGGATCGGAGAAGATGCAGTCCTACAACTAGAGAAGGATCGCCACAAAACCGCCAACTACACCCGTGAAGAGTTACGCCAAATAGAAGCTGAATACAAAAAGAAGCTAAAGTAGCAAATAGGCGATTTTGCCAAAATATCAAGGGGTTGATTGTTTTTGTTACTTATGAGGGGGCAGGGCGTCCCCTCTTTTTGTTTTCAGGATTTTGTATATTTGATATGTGAGCGACCTTTTAAATATTGTTTGCCAGAACCATGAAGATTGGGTTAACATGGTAAAATCAATGGGCGCGAATGGATCCAGTGAGGACATAGTGCAGGATGCATATCTAAGAATACACAAGTACGCAAAGCCTGAGAAGATCGCCCCCAACGGAAAAGTAAATAGGGCTTTTATGTTTGTAGTACTAAGAAACGTCTATCGAAACCACTGCACAGAAAAGGCAAAGGTTAAAATGGTATCTCTTTCAGATACATTCGAATTGCGCCACACTGACCGATTAGAATCCAAACAAGCACAGCACAGGTTTGACCAAAAACTAATTGAAGCGCAAAAAGATTGGCATTGGTACGACAAAATGCTATTTAACTACTACAAGGACTCAGGCCTAAGTCTGCGCCAAATAGAAGCAGAAACAAACATAAGCCTAACCAGTCTATGGAACACAATAAGAAACTGTAAAAAACGCCTTAAAAAAGAACTAGGCGAAGATTACCAAGACTTAATAAACGAAGATTACGAACTAATATAACAATGAAGGAAATAAAAAACTTTCTTAGAGGTCAGATAGACGTTCTACAAAACGCACTATTTGCAGAGTTCGCCAAAGAAGAAGGCGCAAACCTAGTAAAGACCCAGGAACTTAACAACGACATAGTGGCACTGCATAGAACGCTGCTAACATTAGAGAAAACCGAAAAAATTGTACAAGATGGAATCAAAGAAGCCAAAAAGAAAACGAAGAACTAAAGCAGAGATGGAAGCGGCCCGAAAAGGGAAGCAAAAAGCAAAGGAGATTGAGCAGGAATTAAATGAAGCGTTTGATAATCATTTATTAGAAGCATTAGGAGAGCCTGAACAAAAGAAAGGACTAGGGGACGCTGTAGAAGCTGTAACAAAAGCCACAGGTATCAAAGCGTTTATTGAGTTTATGAATGGGGGTAAGCCTTGCCGAGGTTGTGAAAAACGAAAGGCCGCTCTAAACAAGTTACGCTTTAGAACTCAACCTCTAGCGCTAACTGAAAAAGACGTTCAATTCATTGAAAGAATCAAAGACCGTAAAATACTACGCGCATCAGAAACAATTGAGCTTTTCCAAATCCATGCGAGAGTATGGAGATACAGATACCAAGTACCAGGGAATTGCGCTAGCTGCGTCCAAACCAAATACAACGACCTTATCGAATTATACAAAGCCTATGAAAAGTAGTATTATTTTACTCGCATTGATCCTATTGGCATGCGATAAAACAGAACCACAACAACCAACACCGCCACAATGCCAATGCTACGAAGTTAGCGAGAGCCTAGAAACGGTAACAGTAAACGGCTTCCCACAACCTCAGTGGGTACTACAGTACGAGAGTTCACCAACACAACAGCCCTGCACCAACGAAACAGACTGGACGTATAACAACAACAACACCGAAAGGTTTAAAACAGTATGTGAATGAATTTTTATAAATACGAAAGGGATAGCAACCAGGAAGCAAAAGCTCGTAAGGAATACTTGCACACTATGTTTACCGAAGATCAGCTACAACTTTACCAATATTGGGCGGGCTTTCGTGGGTGGGGGGATCATGAAGGAGATAACGTTGTCATACGTTCTAACTGGAATTGGGCACAACTCGCCAAAGTAAACAAAGCAAAAGGTATTAAGTAACAAATATGTGAAACGCTACGGGGTGAAGTATGCAAAAAGTGTGAATTAATTAATTAAAGTATATTAATTATGGCAGACGGAAGAAAGAACAACGGGGGGCACTCAACAAGAGGGGTGGCAGGCCGTAAACCAAAGGCAGACGAACAGAAGTTGATTGAACGACTAGGTAGGTACGAAGACCTAGCCCATACAAAACTACAAGAGGCAGTTGAAGAAGGGCATTCGTGGGCAATTAAATTGTATTTCGAATATAACTACGGAAAGCCGAAGGAAACCAAAGACGTAAGCATCTCTGGAGACTTACCAATATTTGATTTATAATTGTTCCAAGCGACCACAGCAATACGAAAGCTAACTAAGTTAGACAAGCGCGTCAAGGTAGTACGCGGTGGAACTTCTGCGGGTAAAACCTTTGGGATTCTTCCAATACTAGCAAGTAAGACCGCCAAGTACCCAGGGATGGAAGTTTCTGTAGTTGCTGAGAGTGTGCCGCATCTTCGTCGTGGTGCGTTAAAGGACTTTCTCAAAATAATGGTTGAAACTGGACGTTACAAAGATCGTCAATTCAACAAGTCCATGTTAAAATACACATTCGACAACGGGAGTTACATTGAGTTCTTTAGTGCAGACCAACCCGACAGACTCAGGGGAGCGCGTAGAACGACTCTATACGTCAACGAGTGCAACAATATACCTTTTGACTCTTACTATCAGCTAGCGATACGTACAAGCGGGGAAATATGGCTAGACTATAACCCTGTCGCAACATTCTGGGTAGACAATGAGATAATCGGACAACCTGACGTTGATTTCATAACACTTACCTACAAGGATAACGAGGCGTTACCTCAAACCATTATCAAGGAAATAGAAAGCGCAAGAGAGAAGGCTAAGACTTCATCTTATTGGGCGAATTGGTGGAAGGTTTACGGCCTTGGACAAATCGGCTCACTTGAGGGGGTATGTATTCCAGACTGGAAAGAACTACCAACACTACCCAATGAGGTGCGTCTACTTTGTTACGGTCAGGATTTCGGATACACAAACGACCCATCTGCGACTGTAGGGCTTTACAAGTGGAATAACGCGTACATATTTGACGAGGTTATATATCAAAAGAAGTTGTTGAACAGCGACATAAGCAACCTATACAACACTCACAACGTACGCGGCGTTATTTACGCAGACTCAGCAGAACCAAAAAGCATAGCAGAATTAAACGGCTACCGTCACCAAGTTGTAGCGGTGTCAAAGGGGCGAGACTCTGTTGTGTATGGGATCAATCTTATTAACCAAAATGAGATATACGTGACATCGCGCTCAAAGAACCTTATTAAAGAGCTTTCCCATTACACTTGGATGAAGGACAAGGAGGGCAACACGTTAAACAAACCAATCGACGCATTTAACCACGCTATCGATGCAGCACGATACGCGATAACTTCACAACTAGAAAACCCGAACCGAGGTAAATATTCAGTGTACTGATTTAATACAAAATACTTCCATATCGGTTAGTTATGTATGGAAGTGAAGTTAACAGTACCAACGTCTTTGAGTGAAATCACACTAGGACAGTACCAAAAATTTAAAAAGACAGCGGACAAGCTGGAGGATTCGAACGAATTCCTGTTGCAAAAGATGATTGAGTGCTTTTGTAATGTGGAGCTTATGCACGTTTTATTTATCAAGCGCAAAAGCATCGTAGAAGTAAGCGCACAAATCAACCAACTATTCACGGGAGATTATCCGCTTCAAAGAGCATTCAAGTTAAAAGATATTGAATTCGGGTTTATTCCGAACTTAGACAATATTAGTCAAGGGGAGTACATCGACCTAGATACGTACATAACCAATTGGGACACCATGCACAAGGCTATGGCCGTACTATTTCGCCCAATCAACCAAAAGAAGGGCGACAAGTACACGATTCACGACTACCAGGGTACGGATGAATTCGCCGAACTAATGCAGTACATGCCTATCGACGTGGTACTCGGTGCTTATGTTTTTTTTTGTCATTTAGAAAACGAATTATTGAACAGTACCCTAAACTTTTTAAGGGAGGAGGCAAAGGATCTGATTACTCAGCAGCTACGCAATTCCAAGGCAAGTGGGGATGGTATCACTCAATCTATCGACTTGCTGATGGACAAATACACAAACTTGACTCCGCCACAAAAGAACCCCTTCACAAGTGCCTTACATTTCTCACCTATCAAACAGAGAAAGAGCAAGTCGAACAAGCAGAACTTAACAAAAGTCTAAAGAGATAATGCAAGCATATTACAACATACTAAGCACTCTAAAGGGAAAGCTCATAGCCGATCCTTTTGTGAATACAGTAACACAAGGAGATATTTTCGACGTTGATTTAGCAAAGCAGACAATTTTTCCTCTTGCTCATATCATTATAAACGAATTCTCCAAGCAAAGCAATATTCTAGTCTTTAACGTTACAGTAATTTGCATGGACATCGTTGATTTGTCCAAGTCAGAAACTACAGATGTATTTCTAGGTAATGACAACGAGCAAGACGTTTTAAATACACAGCTGGCGGTTGGTCTGCGGTTGGTTGAATTACTTGAGCGCGGAACAGATAACACACTTTTCCAAATGCGTGGACAAGCAGACTTCGAGCCGTTTACTGAGAGATTCGAAAACAACATGGCAGGATGGGCGGTGACGTTCGATATTCACGTCCCTAATACTATGACAATTTGCTAACATGAACGAATTACAAGACGCTTTAAACAAATTCGCAAAGGGTGTGGTAATGCAGTCACGCAGAAACCTTACGCAAAAAGGCAAACGCGCGTCTAGTAAACTGCACAAATCAATTGAATACGATTTAAAAGTCTCAAAAAATAGTTTTTCGCTTTCGTTCTTAATGGAGGAATACGGGAAGTTTGTGGATGAGGGTGTAAGGGGTGCTAAATCAAGCTCACGCGCACCGCGTAGCCCTTACAGATTCGGAACAGGTCGAGGTAAAAAAGGAGGATTGACAAAAGGCATTGACAAATGGGTACGCCTTAAAGGTATTCAGTTCCGTGATAGAAGTACGGGGCAATTCATGAGCTACGATAGTACCTCGTTTCTGATTCGCAGGGCCATCTATAACAAAGGAATGAAACCGAGTCTATTCTTTACTAAGCCATTCCAAAACGCATTTAAAAGGTTGCCCGATGAACTTGTCGAAAAGTTTGGGCTAGAAGTAGACGAATTTATAAAACACGCACTAAAAGACTTATAACATGGCAACACCTATAAAAGTAAGAAGCCCGTACATAGTTGAAATACTTGGATCGGTAAACGACTCGACAAAGGTTGAGCTTTTCTTGTGGAATGATCCAGGAAGCGTACCAGCAAACCCGACTTACACACTAGAGAAGCCTATCCCATCATCTTTAGTGACACAAGCTAGTTACGACATATCCCCATACATTAGAGAGTACATTGAACACACCACATACTCTGAGGTAGTAGTTCAAACGGCTGCACCAGTTGGAGAGTATTGCTACTGTAACGTAAAGAGCTACAAAAACGGAGTGTTGCAAACTGGCGGCGGTTCGTACACTGAGGAATTGATTTGTTTTGACGGTTACGGATATTTTGAGGATGGCCAAAACCCATCACAGCAGAACGCAATGCTCACAGAGGGTACGTATTTAATCAATGAGACAGGAAACAGCGGGGGCATCTACTTTACAACAGAAGGCGGCTTTGGTACTTGGTCTGTTTTATACACAGGGAACACCACAGGGGGCACAGTGACGTTTAACTTTACTAATAATGTAGGTTATATCCCTTACACTTACGCGCCATTAAATACGGAGCCAGTGACCGTGGAAATAAAGCTAGGAGGATTCACCCAATACACATACAATTTTATCCCAACGTGCGAACCAAAATACGATACGATTAACTGTGATTTTGTAAACAAACACGGAGCGTGGCAAAGATTGGTATTCTTTAAGGCTTCGAGAGAGTCGTTCGAAATGACTAACACTGAGTATAATCTAATGAGTCAGGACACCGACTACAGCACGTTACAAAACCGCAGGCAGGTTTTTAATGTCAATGGCATGGACTCTATAGTATGTAATACAGGATGGGTAAAAGAAGGTTATAAAAATGTGATTAAAGAGTTAATGCTAAGTGAGACCATCCGACTAGACAATAAGCCTGTAATTCTGAATACAAAGTCTGTTCAATTGCAAAAAAGTATCAACGACAACAACATTAACTACCAAATCGAATTCAAGTACGCGTACCACACCCTTAACTATATTGTGTAATGAAGTTCCAAGTACAAATATTTGCTAAAGATGGGGGTGATTTTACTTTGCTTGATTTGTTCGAGGATCAATCGATACAAGTGAAATCAAGTCAACAGGATATTAACGACATTGCGATGGTGTTTACTGACTTTTCGCAAACCTTCACAATTCCTGCGACAAAAACCAACAACGCAGTATTTAAGCACTACTATAATAACGACCTAGACGAATTTAACGCCAATGTAAGAATAGCCGCTAGAATCGAAATCAACCGAACACCGTTCAGACGTGGGTTAATTCAGTTGGAAGGTGCTGAGATAGTAAGCAACCAAGTACAATCCTACAAAATCACATTTTACGGAGATGTAACTACGCTTAAAGATTTGATTGGCAACGACAAGTTAAAGGATTTGAATTACACACCTGTAGCGACAACTTATGATGGCACAACGGTTCAAAACTCCATTACTAGCACGTCTAATTTAAATGTTCGATTTCCCTTAATTTCTAGTGATCGCGTATGGACTTATGATGATAGTTCTCTAAACGATGTTACCACTACTTCGGGCGCAGTTGTTTGGGAAGAATTGTTCCCTGCATTAAAGGACGTTTCAATATTGTCATTAATCGAGAATAAGTACGGGGTACAGTTTACGGGGAACTTTCTTACAGATAAAAGGTTTACAAACTCTTTCACATGGTGGAAAAATAGGGAGACGGCGGAATTTACAAGTGAACCACTAGATGTCGATTTTGACTTTACAGGTATAGCGGACAATACAAGTCCTACTTACCCAATGCTAGACACGCCAAACGAAATTAATATACTTGGATTCGATTTTAACTTATTAGGAGCTACAAACCCTATTACAGATTCTGAGCTTTTAATACGCATGCAAGTGTTTAACTTGTCCAATACTGCCCCTTACTATATTGACGTGTACAAAGATGGAGCTCTTTATCAATCTTATTCGCCGCCAGTTGGACAGCTTACGACAGTGGTCAATGAATTAACTGTAGGTAGTTCAAATTTCTTATCTGTGGATGACCTTTATACGTTTAAGATTAGAACAACAGGTGCGGCCACATTCGACTATACGATTCAGTATGTATTTTCATACACTGAAACACAGTCAAACCCGTTCCCTAATCCACCAACTCTAAACACAACGACAGAAAACTACCAAGTAACAGAGACTGGCAACGCTACAACTTCAAACTTTGATTTTAATACGTCTGCTCCAGATATAAAGGTAACGGATTGGTTGAGCGGCACGTTAAAACAGTTTAATCTAACATGCTACCCAACAACCAACGACCTAGAATTCCAAATCGAACCCTTACAGGATTGGTACGCGGCTGGAGAAGACGTAGACATTACTCAGTACGTAGACACGGACAAAATTAAAATTGATCGCCCAAAACTGTACAACGAAATTTCGTTCGAATGGCAAGAGTCTAAGTCATTTATGAATGAGGCGTATAAAGAAACAAACGAACGCCAATACGGTAGCCTTTCCGAGGTGTTTCCTAACTATGACGGAGGTAAGTATGAAATAAAACTACCTTTTGAGACATTACTATTCAATAATTTTGATACTGACAACGGAAATCTGCAAGTAGCTTACTCACTCACGAAAGCGCCAGACTACAAACCATACATTCCGAAACCTGTAAAACTCTACTTGCAGGACAGTCTTTCACCCGTATCTTTTGAGTTCAACAACGGATCCACGACAGGAACTATTTCAAGTTATCTACCTTTCGGGCAAGAGGTGTTTTATAACAATACTGACTACACGATGAACTTCGGTAGTGAATTTAGTACGCTGGATTTAACACCAAAAGAATTGAGCTTGTACAATGTTTACTACAAGCCATACTTGGTGAACTTGTTCAGAAGCAAAACCCGAATAGTAACGGTAAAGGAGAAGCTACCAATTAGTGTTTTGACAAGGCTATCTCTGGAGGATGCTATAATTATACGCGATAAGAAATACAGAATAAACAACCTTACCTCTGAGCTAACAACAGGACTTACACAACTTGTATTAATATCGGATTTTGTAGGGCAGCGCAGAAAGTTCACAGGGTTTACACTTCCAAGCGATGGCGGCGACATAGTGATACCTATAAAGCCGCCGCGTGGAGGTTATATAGATCTTACTATAACAAGCGGCACAGGATTTACAACGAGCAGCCCAGCCGTTCCCGCAACAAATCAAGGTGAACAAAATTGGGTTATAACAGCACCAGCCAACACAACAGGAGATCCAAGGCAAGACGTGTACACTATTACCGCAATTAATTCAGACGGAACCACAGCATACGAAAGAACTGTAGTAATAGATCAACAAGATAGTAGCTTCTATCTACTGACAGAAAGCGGGGGGTATTTACTGCAAGAAAACTTAGGAAAGATAAAACTATGATGCAACTAATTTTTGAAATGCTCCATTTAACAGAGCATTACGGACAAACAGAGAATATTGAAATAGCAAAAGGTAAGTACGAGCTACAAACCGAATGGAAGGGAACTATTCGCCAGATTAAAAGAAAAAAGGCATGGCAGAAGAAAAAGTAATAGAAATAAATGTTGACGCATCACAGGCGAATAAGTCACTCAATAAATTTGGTGGAACGCTTGAAGATGTGTACGGCGAAGGTGTGCAGCCTTTAAACTTTGCTATCGGTGAGCTAGAAGATAGACTCTACGAAATGGCGGCTGCTGGTGAGCAAGGGACACAGGAGTTTGCAGACATGGCGAAGGAAGTGGCCAAAATGAAAAAGGTCATTATAGACACTGATGCGGCAGTCGATGGACTAGCGGAAGGCGTGGGCACTCATCTAGGTGGAGCCATTCAAGGCGTAGCCGGTGGGTTTGCACTTGCTCAAGGTGTTATGGGGGCTTTCGGGGCTGATAGTAAAGCCTTAGAAGAAACACTACTCAAGGTTCAATCGGCTATGGCTATTGCTGATGGTATCCAATCAGTACGTGAAGGAATCAGAGCATTTAAGGCGTTAAAAGTGGCCGCTATGTCAAATATAGTGGTTCAGCAATTCCTTAACGTGGTAATGAGCTTAAACCCTGTAGGCTTAATTGTGTTAGGAGTAACCGCTTTAGGTGCCGCTATTTACGCATTATGGGAGCCTATTAAGCAGTTGCTTCAATTGTTCGGACTTATGGCTGATGACTCACTAAACGCAGCCGAAGCAAGCGAAGAATTAGCAAAGTCATACGAGAAAGCACAAAAGGCATTAGAGAAGTTTAGGAAACAAGCAGAGCGAGACCATAAACACACTATGGACATGCTCCAACTGGAACAAGAGGCGAGAATAAGAAGCCTGGAACGTGACGGAGCAACTACCGAAGAGATAAACGAAGAGAAGCGAAAGCAAATCCAAGAAACGCACGATCTTACCATAAAGAACATGCAAGTCGAACAGGCTATGCGTGAACAGGAGATAGTAAGAACATCGGGGTACATCAAAAACCAATCTGCCCTATACAAAAAAGCGTTAAAAGATGAAGAGTTTGACGATGCCAAAGCAATTAGAGAGAGAATTGAAAAGGAACGTGAGAAACTAGAAACCCTACGCTTTGAGAGAGACAATTATCACAAGGATGTAGAGCAAGCAGAAGGACAACACAACGCCAACTTGGACAAACTGTCTGACCAACAAGTACAAGCAGAAAAGCAGCGACTAAAAGAGCGTTTGGATGCGTGGAAGGAATTCCAAAAGAACAGACTAGACGCGGCAAGAGAAATCCAAGATTTAGAGCTTGATTTAATTGATGATGCAGACCGCCAAAAACTAGCCAAACGAAAATCAGAGTATGAACGCGAGCTGGAGGATTTAAAGGCGAATACAACCCGAACACAAGAGGAAAAGGGTAGACTGGAAAATCTTTTAACTGAACAGTATAATCGAGATCGTGCAAACATCATACTGGAAATCGAAAAGAAGCTCGAAGAGGAATTACTTCCAGTTAGAGACGCGGGAATAAACAACCACGAACAAAAAGAACTAGCAAAAACAGAGATCTCTAAGTACAACGCTGAACAGAGAGCGGCCGCAGAAAAGAAATTGATTGAAGTAGACGCGGAGGTACTAAACGCTAAACTACAAATGACCTCTGATGTTTTTGGAGCTATCAACGACTTAACACAGGCGTTTGCAAAAGACGACGAACAGAGTGCGAGACGTGCGTTCAATATTAATAAAGCTGTAGGTATTGCTCAAGCGGTAATTAGCACGGCACAGGCTGTCGTTGCGCAGTTAGCAGTTCCACAAGATGCTTTGACGGGGGCGAACTTTATCAAAGCGGGTATTGTAGCGGCTACAGGTGCAGCGCAAATAGCAACCATAGCGAGAACCCAATTTCAAGGTGCTAGCGGTGGGGGTTCTGCGCCTTCTGTTGGATCGGTTCCAAGTGCTTCGGCCGCGTCTCCTACTTTTAACGTAGTTGGAGACACAGGTGTGAACCAATTGGCGCAAAGTCTAGGCAACCAACAGAACCAGCCTATTGAAGCGTATGTAGTTGCGAATAACGTAACAACAGCGCAGGATTTAGAAAGAAGCAAGATCGAAAGCGCTAGTCTGTAAAATACTACAAAACACAAAAATTCAAGTTTATTAAATATGGCAAAGTTACAAGAAATAGAACTCTTCATTGAGGATGAACAGCAAGACGGGGTATTCGCTATCTCATTAGTCGATAAACCCGCAATTGAGGAGGACTTCATCGCACTATCAAAACACCCGCAAGGGATTGAGTTAAAAGTAGCAGACGAAGAGAGACGAATCGCTGTAGGTTATGCACTTATTCCAGATAAGCGAATCTATCGCAAAATGAAGCCAAAGGGACACGATGAGCCCGTAGAATTCAATATCTATTTTAAGGCTGAGACTATTGCAAAGACGCAGGAACTATACATGCGCAATCTGAATAACAACAACGTGACAACCGACCACGAAAAGCCAGTCCAAGACTGTACGGTAATTGAGTCATGGATTACAGAGGACAAAAAGCACGACAAAATTAATTTGTTTAAGATAGATCCTATCCTAGGGGGCTGGGCGGTTATGATGAAGATTAACAACGACGAAGAGTGGGAGCAAGTCAAAGCAGGAAATTACAACGGCTTCTCAATTGAGGGAATGTTTAAAGGTTTCGACGCTTTGAAAATGGCAGACCAGAGACCACTAACAGACGACGAGAAAATTCAAGAAATCATTAAAATTTTAGAAGATGCCGATAACTAGAGTAGTGACGGGGGTGTCTGATGATAACTACAGCCCGTTAAACCAAGGGAATTCTACAGTTACAGATGTAGACACTTCCAAGACGATCAGAGACACTTCGAAAGAGGTGCGGCCAGATAAGTTGACCGCAGCGGAAATAAACGAGATTCAAAACCCCGTAAAAGGTCAAGAGGTACACGATACCACAAACAACGTTAACAAGTTTTGGAATGGTTCCGAGTGGGTAGATTATGGAACAGACTCTTTGTATACTTTTGGTTTTATAGACTATAACGATACTACGGGGGTTATCTCACTAACTGCGGACACTTGGACGGATGTACCCAATAACGGAGCGGGTGCATTCTCAAATAGCACATACAAACCCGAAGGTGTAACCGACGTACTAGATACTTCAACGGGTTATTTGGACTTTTCAGAATTAACACTAGGAAGCGAGATATTAATACGTCACGATTTTGAGGTAAATCCTAATACAAATAACGCACTATTACAAGTAAGATACGTGTTAGGACAAGGGGCAGGAGAATACCCTCTTTTGTTTTGGAGTGAGCGACTAGACAACGGAAGTGGTATTCAATACCAAAGGGTTCCACTATTCGCAATATACATGGGAGATTTAAACACTCAAGGAGGCGTTGGGAAATTACAGGTTAAGCTATCAACTAACGGAACTTTTACGAATGCGGGTAGCTACATAAGCATAAAAATTAGATAAATGAGCCAAATCAAAATATATAAAGACACTGCCGCTAACTCGATTTTTATTGAAGATGCAAACGGGGCGCAATTCTTAAACAGTCTACAGGCAAGCGTTCCAAGCACTACGGTAACAATAACAGACCTAGCGAGACAAATAGATATTGTGTCAAATGCGGCACATACTGATTTTGTAGACGAAAACGGGGACGTTTACCCTGGAACAGCTACAGACGTTTGCAATTTACTTAATGCGATATTCTCTAGCTCGGGAACACCTACAGGAGAAGTTCCAGAGATTACAAGCAGCTTAACTATTAACAGCGTTGAAGGTTCTGTAATTAATTACGAATTAACTGCCGATTATGGCGTTGGTTATGAGTGGGACTTGTCCAACGTGTCAGGAATTACAACTGTAGAGGGAAACCCTAGAAAACTTATAGGAGGTTCCTCGCTTGCTGCCGGAACTTATAACATACCAGTGAAAGCAATTAACTACAATGGCGAGGATTCAGAAACTATTGTTTTGACGGTTTCCAACCCGCCATTTGCTAATACCAAAAGTGTAAATTTTAACAATAACGACTGGACGGGGGCTAATGCTGGCATCTTACAGAACGTTCTAGGTAGAAGTGGAAACGGAAGTGGATCTTCTGACGCTTGGACAATTTCCTTTTGGTTTAAAGCTGGAACTTCTAATAATGCAAGTCAAACGATCTTATATTTTGGGAATCAAGACGTTGCTAATCAGGGGTACATACAAATTAAATACAACGGAAGTCTAAACAGGTTGGAAATGAGGTACGGTAGCAACAATAATAGATTGAATTTTGCTACAACTCAAAACAGCATACCAGTAGGACAATGGATTCAAGTTATTATAAGCTATGATGGAGGGACAACAGGCGCGGCTAGTGGTTCCGTCAACACATACTATTCTAGGTTTAAATTCTTTATTGATGGCGTAGATGTGTCAAGTAGCAACGTTAACTCTAATAATAACTTTGGATATACTGGCAGTATTCAGCCGCAAAACTTTAGAATAGGAAGGTTTAACAATGGTCAAAGCCTTAGAAATAATTGCCGAGTAGACGAGGTTGCAATATGGGACACAGATGAAAGTTCTAATGCTTCAACTATTTACAATAGCGGGAACCCTTTTGATTTGTCTACACTTACAAATGACCCTTTGCACTGGTGGCGTATGGGAGACGGCGATTCGTTTCCCTTCTTACAAGATAGCGGCTCTCAAGCAAATTGCATTTTCGTAATGAATAACATGACAAGTGCGGACATAGTAAACGACGTACCATAAAAACAAATAAAATGGCAAAAACAAAAAAGAAAAAAACCGCTCCGAAACTAACAGCGGAAGAGTACAAGGAATTGACAGGTCAGGGATTAGGATCTCTAGTTAACCAAGGTAATAGCGTAGTAAACAACACAAGCGCAGCAAACCAGAGAACAGAGTCAAAAACAAGTCAAGAGCCTACAGGGAACCAAAGTACAAGTGTTATAAATAACACCAATACAGGGCGAACTATTACTAGTACTCATGGATAACGTTAGGAGTGTAGACGGTAAAAATACGACAACACAAAAGTAAAACAGTTAAATAGATATGAAGAAAGAACTAACAAAGCTCGAACGAATCAAAAAAGTTTTGTTTGAGGATGTACAACTAGAGGAAGAAGTACAAGAGGTACAGCTTTCAGAAATGAAACTCGAAGACGGCGTAACAGTTATCGAAGCCGAGGAATTCGAAGCGGGCAAACAGGTCTTTATCAAGACAGAGGACGGTCAATCTATCCCTTTGGTAGAAGGTGAATACAAGCTGGAGAATGACATGACTCTAATCGTAGAAGAAGAGGGCGTAATAGCTGAAATTAAAGAATCGGACAAAGAAGAGGAAGAACCAGCTCCAGAAAAAGAAGAGGAAGTAGCAGCTACAGAGAAACCAACGGAAAAACCTGTTGAAAAGAAAATCGTAGAAACTGTAAGTCGTGAAACTCACTTCTCATCAGAAGAAAAAGAGGCACTTGAAAATGAGATCGCTGAATTAAAGTCTCAGATTGAAGAACTTAAAAAAGAGGAAGTTGAACAAGAAGAGGTTGAGCTTTCGGAGGAAGCTGTAAAGCCAATTGTTCCAAATCCAGAAAACAAAGAAGCGGTAAAACTAACACGTCTAGCACCTAATAAAAAAGCGGGAATTTCTGGCCGTGTACTATCGCATATTAACAAATTTAAATAATAACTAAAAGATGGCAACAACTACATCTATCACAACAACTTACGCAGGGGAAAAAGCTGCGGGGTATGTTTCTGCCGCACTATTGAGCGGTGACACTCTTTCACGAGGATTGATTGAGATTAAACCAAATGTAAAATACAAGCAAGTATTAAAGCGTGTATCTACTGATGATATTCTAAAGAATGCAGGATGTGACTTCGAGGCTACTTCTACAGTAACATTGGACGAGCGCACATTGACTCCTGAGTCATTCAAGGTAAACCTACAACTTTGTAAAGAAGATTTCCGAAGCGATTGGGATGCGATTGAAATGGGATACTCAGCACACGACGAGCTTCCAAAGTCTTTTGTAGATTTCATCATTGCATACGCAGCAGAGAAAGTAGCGGCTAAAACTGAGACTAATATCTGGTCAGGTGTTACAGCTAACAACGGAGAGTTTGACGGGTTCGAAACTTTGTTAACTACAGACGCAGACCTGCCAGCAGCGCAAGAGGTTGCAGGTACTACAGTGACAGCGGGTAACGTTGTAGATGAAATCGCAAAAGTAGTAGACGCAATTCCAAACCGTTTGTATAAAGAAGACCTTTGTATCTACATTCCGATTTCTATTTACCGTTTGTATGTACGAGCTCAAGCTGCACTTGGATTCGTTGATCGTTTCAACAACCAAGACATGGGAGAAAACGTAATGTTTGACGGTATCAAATTGGTAGTATGTCCAGGAATGTCAGACGACACTATGATCTGTACAGTAAAAGGAAACTTCTACTTTGGTACAGGGTTGCTTTCTGATCACAACGAGGTGAGAGTTATCGATATGTCAGATATTGACGGTTCGGATAACGTTCGTTTAGTTATGAAAATGACAGCAGCGGTACAATACGCATTCTCTGAGGACGTAATTACTTACGGTATTACTAACTCAGCTAACTAAGATTAACTAACTAACTACAAGAAGGGTGGGCGTACTGCCTGCCCTTTTTTAATACTAAAAACTTAAAAAAATGGCATGTGATATTACGGCGGGAAGAAACGAAGTCTGTAAAGATGCGGTAGGAGGACTTAAAAACATCTACTTTATCAATTACGGAGACGCGCCATATTCAGACATCGTATTCGACGCGACAAATTCGGACGTTATCGAAACTATTAACGGAACGCCTGGAACAGTAGATGCTTACAAATACGAATTGCAATCAGACGAAAACACTTTCGAACAGACTATTAATTCATCTCGAGAGAACGGTACAACATTCTTTGAAGGTGCGTTAAATGTTTCTTTGAAAAAGTTGGATTTGGCTACGCACAAAGAGGTAAAATTGTTGGCCTTTAACCGTCCGCATATTGTATTGGAGGATCGAAACGGAAACTTTATGTACATGGGTGCAGAACACGGGTGTGAATTGACAGGCGGAACAATTGCGACAGGTGGAGCCATGGGAGACAAAACGGGGTACATGCTTACATTTACCTCAAAAGAGAAGATTCCAGTGGCATTTATGGAAGCTACAAACGAAGCAGGATTGAATACGGCAGGGCTAAACGTTGTAACTGCATAATATATTAATTGTTTAGTTTGATTTAAGGGGGGTAGCCGCAATGGCGCTCCCTTTTTCTTTTTAAAACAAAATACCGCCTTTATGGTTGTATTAATATGATAGTACTGCAAGAAACGGCAAGCGCTCAAGATTTCAAGGTTATTCCTAGGGCTTATTCTGCCGATCGCATGGAGATAACAAACGAGACTTTGAACACAAAAGCGTCGTATGATATTAGCGTAACTCAAGATAGCTACTATCTAACATGGTCGGAAATTGTGACACTAAAAGAAAATACCTTCTACAATTTGACTGTTTTCAACGGTTCGGATATTGTCTACAAGGATCGTATTTTTTGCACAAATCAAACCGTTAGCGAATACTCTGTAAACAATGGAGAGTTTACAACCCGATCCACGGACAACGAATACATAACCGTATAATGGAAGAAAACACAAATATATTCATAGCGAATCTAGCTGAATACGAAGCTCCTGAGATTATCGAGGAATCAAGAAACGATTATGTCCAGTATGGGGAGCATAATAGTTATTATAACTTCCTGATTGAGCGCTCTCATAAGTCACCTACAAATAACGCGGTTATCAATAATATGAGCCGTTTAATTTACGGGCGCGGACTAAGTGCTTTTAACGCATCTTCAAAGGTCAATGAATACGCCTCAATGATGGCTTTATTTCCCTCTGAGGTACTACGACCAACAGTTAAAGGCGTTAAGATGCTAGGCGACCACTACTTGCAATGCATCTACAATAAAAACCATACAAAAATTGAAAAAGTATACTTTATAACGGCCAACTACATTTGTCCTGAGAAGTGTAACAAGGACGGAGAAATAGAAGCGTATTACTATTCTGATAATTGGGAGGATGTCAAAGCCTATCCACCGAAAAGAATTCCAGCATTCGGAACCTCAAACGAGCGTATTGAACTACTCCGCATCATGCCATACTCTGTAGGGTTCAAATATTTCTCACCTGTAGACTATCAAGGCGGATTACCTTATACTGTACTAGAAGAAGAAATCGCTGATTATCTTATCAACGAGGTGCAAAACCACTTTAGCGGAACGAAGGTGATTAACTTTAATAATGGAGAGCCCACTGATGAGCAAAAGAATGATTTAGTTCGAAGGGTAGACAGTAAGCTTTCAGGAAGTAAGGGGCGTAAAAATATTATATCATTTAACTCAAATGTAGAGAGTCGAACAACGGTGGACGACATTCCACTAAATGACGCTCCAGAACATTACGCATACCTCTCCAAAGAGGCCGAGCAAAAAATTCTAGTTGCACACAATGTTACATCGCCCATGCTTGTTGGAGTAGTTACGGATAACCAAGGGTTTTCCAGTAATGCCGATGAAATCGAAGTAGCAGCAAAGTATTTTTATAACACCTCAATCAAACCGTATCAGGATTTAATTATCGAGGCCATAGAGAAGATATTGCACTTTAACGGTGTTATGGGGCTAGACTTGTACTTTAAGCGCTTAGACCTCCTTAAATCGGTTGAGGAAAAGCAACAAGAACAGGAAAACGTTGAGTTTGCTTTAAGCAGCCATCTACAGGACTGGATTGATCAATACGGAGAAGAAGAAAGCGAAGATTGGGATCTAATCGATAGTAGGGAAGTAGACTACGAAAACGAAACAGAACTCGATTCTCAGTTAGCAGAATTTGAAACTAATCTCATGTTAGAGCAAGAGCCTAAAACTTGGCTAGGCAGACTCTACAATCTAGCAACAGGACGAGCGCGTCCGAACACAGCAAGCGAGCAAGACAAGGAAATCGATGGCTTTTATTTTAAAGTAAGATACAAGTACGTAGGCAACCCAAAGCCACAACGTGACTTTTGCCGCCAAATGATGCGAGCGTCTAAAATATACCGAAAAGAGGACATTATAGCAATGGAGGCGCAAGGTATTAATAAATCACATGGACACAACGGAGAACCCTATTCTATTTGGTTGTATAAAGGCGGCGTTTCATGTAATCACAAATGGGAGCGCAGAACGTATGTAAGTACACAAAAAAGAGCTTCTATAGGTTCGGCCAAGACAAGCCAAATAAGTACAAACAAGGCGCGTAAATTCGGATACAGGCCAACCAATCCGAAAGAGGTTTCTATGATGCCTAAAGACATGCCAAGACAAGGACATCACCCAGATTACAAAGGATAATGGCAAAGACACTACTAATAACAAGAGACGATCTAGTAAAAAAATCAGCACTTAACGGAAATGTTGATACTGACGAATTCATTCAGTTTATTGAGATCGCACAAGACACGCACATTCAGAACTATCTAGGTACTGATTTACTCGAAAAGATTCAGACATTAATCTCAGGTGGGACTATTGACGATGCGGCGAATTCGGACTACAAGGAACTGTTGCAAGAACATGTTAAACCTATGTTGATTCATTGGGGTATGTACGAATATCTCCCCTGGGCTGCGTACACTATCGCAAATAAAGGCGTTTACAAACATTTTTCGGAGAACTCGGAAGTAGTACAAAAAGATGAGGTGGACTACCTACAGGAGAAGCATAAAAATATAGCCAACCACTATACACAGCAATTCATTAAGTACATGAGTATCCACGCGGGCTACAAGTTCCCAGAGTACTACTCTAATACGAACGAAGACATGAACCCAGACAAGAAAACAAATATTACAGGATGGCAAGTTTGAAAACGTACAAACCTAAAAAGGAGAACGAGATTAAATTGTTAACGTACTTAAAAAAAGTAAAGAATGAGCGACAGCAAAATATCAAATCTAAGTAGTGCAACAACGCCTTTAACGGGTTCAGAGCTTGCGGTAGTTGTTCAAGGTGGAGATACTAAGCAAATCTCTGTTGCCAATCTTTTGGCGGGCGTTGACAATCTAGGCACAGCGGATTTAACTATCGATAGTTCTGGATCCAGAAAATTGATTCTTGGAGGTGCGCTATCTACTGATAAGTTCACGATTAGAAACTCAGCCGATACCGCCGACTTATTGGAAGTTCGAGGCAATGGTTTTTCCTACATTGAAAATATTTTGTTTGTAGGTAGTAATTCAAGCACACAAGGGGCGTTAAGGGTTTACGGAGGTGCTGGAGCTAGTTCTCAGATATTCAACGTTTATAATTCCTCTAACGCTGTAGTCCATGAGTTTAGACAGTCGGCCAATGCAGCAGAGTTTAACATGCTGGACGCCTCAGGTACAAATCAATTTAAGGTGATTACTAGCTCGAACGACATGCTCCAGCTCGGAGAGGCTAGAAACATTAAGGTCGGCACAACAACAGGAACCAAGATAGCAAGCTCTACGAGTCAGAAACTAGGATTTTGGGACGCAACGCCTGTAGTACAGCCAGACACATCTATCACAGCGGGTACATTTGTGGCTAACACATCGGGAATATCTGACGATAGCGCTACTTTTGACGGGTACACTATAGGACAAATAGCAGCAGCATTAAAACAAATAGGAATTTTAGCATAAAAAATGATAAGAACAACTTCACCACAATTGATTGACGCACAAAACCAAATTAGCGCAATAGTTTACTTTGATATGGGGCCAGCCCATCACGACAGAAAAAACGGGATTCGACGCTTTACAATTACGTCTTTTGTTGAAGCTCAAGACGAAAACGGGGACACTGTAAAGGTTCCAATTAAGGAGAACATTGCAATATATAAGGAAGCCACATTTTTGAGTTTGTGGGGGACTTATACGCTAGCGGACTTCGAAATAAATGTTGATCAATTCATGATAGACCAAATCGAATATATTAACTCATACACATGGGACGGAACAGAAGCGCAAGACCCCGTTAGATTTTGGAATCTAGCTAGCTCCGATCTTGAAATCGTACCAGAATCATAAGTATAACTACGTATTTTTGTATAAATTCGTCGAAAATATTAGGATATTAACGGAAAACACAAACACATATATTAATTTCAAAACTAGAGAACAATGGAACACACTTGGGAACTTACTAAAACAGACGGAACAACTGTAACAGTTGCAAACGTTGATCCAACACAACCAGCGGTATGCACTGGAGTTGATCCAGAGCAAGAGCATAGTATCAAAATGACTGACATGGCAAATCCACCATTAACTGTAGAAACTGATTTTGTTGGCCCCGCTCCAAAGAAAAGGTAATGCAGATTATTTCTACCATATTAATAGCGTTTAGCTTTCTTTTGAATTTGATTGCATACCTTGTATATGATCCTTCAATATCTTATCAGGAGCAAGATTACGTTTTTAATATGGTAGCTTGGTCGTTTTCAGTTTTTATTGCTTCCATTTATACTATGGGAGGTCACAAAGTGTTGTTTAAGCCAAACACATACTTAAAGTGCGTATATAAAACGTTTTTTATGTTTTGGTTTTTCTCGTCTTCATTTGCTGCAATGCGTGAACAGTTTGCAGGATTCAATGATTTTATAATACCATTAGAAGTTCCTTTCTATTTTGGGGCGCTAATATGTATTACCGCACTTTTAATAAAAATTGACTATACGCGTGTCAAACACAGACAAAAATACTGAAGAAGTGAAAACAACACTTTTAAAACTTGCACAAGAGCAAGGATTTTACGTAGTCGCTACGTGTGTAGTTTGCTGGGCAATGTACACCATGATAGTTAGAAACGAGAAAGAACTACGCTCTGAGCTTGACTATCTAAAGAAAGAACAAAAGGATTGTAACGATTATAACAGAAAAGTAATGGAGGGTCTGATACGAGATAACACTATTCTGATGAGGGAAATTCGAGACGAGATGCGAGACAGTAAATAATAACCCGTATATTCGCATATACTTTCTATTCTTCTTTGGTGGAAGATTCATAATTTTTAGTTTAATTAAAAAGGTGTCAACTCGACACCTTTTTTCTATTTAAAACGGGCAATCTTTAGATTCTATTTTCTGCACTTCTTTATTGATGAAAACAGTCATAGATTCAAGTTGGCTGAATGATTTCCTTTTAGCCCCCAGGTAGTAGCCCTTATCTTCCCATTCGCCGCACTTTCTAAGCGGGTAGAATCTTGATCCTATCATTTGAGGAAGCCTGAATAATTCCTTATCCTTCCATCCGTAAAGAATGCCGCCAAACTCAAAGCCGTATGTATATCTAATTATCATGTATTACGTATATAGGTGTGTATATAAAGTTGTTGTATGCCATTACAGCAACCAACATTTTACACCCTTGTCTTTCATTAACTCAATAAAATCTTTAGCGTGTTTCTTTTGCCACGTTCCGTAAAATGTGCGAAATGTAAATCCGTAATCTTTATTTTCTATTTTTACAAGTGTTTGCATATTCTAAAATTTAACGGCATACAACATAAAATAAATTGCATTGAAACGCCAATTTATTTAAGACGTTATCATTAATTAAGAGTTCGCTTAATTATTATTGGTCTAAACTCTGTGGGGTTATCATCTATCTCATATTGTTCTTTATCGCTACCCCAAGGGTTCATATAATAGTTTAACATATGTGAAGCGTGAAAGTATGGAAGGTTGTAATTTTTTTCAAAAGCTTTATGCTTTGGGGTTCTTTGCATCTCATACTCGTATTGCTCTTTTAAGAACGGTATAACTTCCATTTGGTCATCTACAAACTTAGCGTTTTCGTGCTTTCTAAGTTCTAAAAACAATTCTGTTGGTTCTTTTTTAGTAGTAAACATATTTTTATCTTTTAAATTAAATAATGATAACACTGCACATAAAACCATACCCTACGGGATACGGTTAATGTGCTAACCGTTAGCCACAATTTAAGAGTTTTAACAAATCCTTTGCTTCGTCTTGTAATTCCCAAGGCAAATCACCACAATTCATTTCAATTTCTTCCACAACCTTTTCCAAAAAACTCTTAAACAGTTCACGTTGTTGGCTAACATCAGGTATAGAGCAGTTTTTTACTACTATTTCAGAATCATCTAAAAGCTCTTGTTGTTCTTCGGGTGTTAATTTAATAACTCCATCTTTTGTATTGTATCTCTTTGAGGCAAATAATTTGCTCCATTTATAGTTAAAATCATTTTTCATAATCATTCGTTTTAAATCCGTAAAAAACCACTCCATACCCAGAGCGTTAGCGAGCATAACAAATACATTGCCTCTCACTATACCCTTTGCACCTTTCACAGTAAAACCAACTTTCGTAAAACTCTTCCCATTCTACCCAATCAAAATCTTCTTGCCAAGCTAACAACTTTTCTAAATAATATTCAGAATTACGCTCGCTAACATCAAGTAAAAGCAAGTTTTCGTCTGTTATTTTTTCTTTTAGCTTTTCAATTTTACTCTTAAATATATTCATAGTATTGTTGTTTTAATTATCAAAAACCTGCTCTTACTCATAGCGTTATCCACAATTACTTTCTGAAATCAGTTTCTATCCATTTTTCAACTTCCTGTATTTCTTTCTGCGTATTGCGTTTTGTAAATTGGCAAATAGCAGAAAGTAACAGTTCACGTTGTTGGCTAACAAAGTATAACCGTAATTGCTCAGGTAGTATTTCGTCCAACATAATATTTAATGTAGGTATGCTTACTTGGTTGTCGGTCAAGTCAATACTATCTTGCACAGCCCCAATAATTTCTGTTTTTAATTCTTTCATTTTATAAAATTTAGTGTTAGTAATCCGCAACTACGTTTATACAAACTGTTGTAAACAATTGCCTATCCATTAATAAAAACTTTTAGTGTTTTTTTATCGTCTTGTAAGCTTAATTCTACTTTATTAGTTGGTTTCCAATTAACATAAGTTCTACCTTTTTGGTCAATTACTTCAACCCTATTAGTATTTTCTAACAAAGTCGGCAACTGTGTACAACGCTGTATAAAATTAATAGCTTCTTTTTCATCTCTAATAAATTCCATTATTCTATTTGTTGCAGTATTTACATCATTATTTTCTATACAATAACTTATTGCATTTCTTAAACTAATTTCTTTTTGTACGTCCATTTTTATAAATTTTAGTTATTATCCACGCTACTAATCTTATACTCTAAAGTTATCTCTACAAATATACGTAAATGTAAGTAATCATATAAAAACCGTTCATCAAGTAATACAACCGTTCATCACAATTACTCTATTCCGAAGTAAAAAGAACTATTATATTTGGAGTATAGAAAGCAAACGAGTTTTCGGTAAATAGTGAAAAACCCTGCGTCAGCTATGACGGTTTTCGCAGGGGCTAAATAGTTCTTTGAGATATTAAAATAGGGTACACATCAGAACTACCCTTGGGGGATTGGTTATATGGATGACTGAATTGTATGTAATGTAGGGAAGTGAGAGGATCGGGTAAGTACCGAGCGAGGCGTATATACCCACACATGCAACGCTTCATAAGTTATGTAAAAGCCTTTCGCACTCTTTGGCAAATCCCCCTAAAGCAATTGAAATTGGTAGGTTCGCTTCGGTTGGGTTGAAAGCCACATTTTGGGAAGCCGTTGCCCGCCTACCAATAATATTAACATTGACAAGGTATGAGTATTGTGAAAATCATACGGAATAATCGGGATATACTTCTCGGTGTGCCCTGTCAATATTTGCGCTGTGTAACGCTGATCTTTTAAAGACAGTGGGGAGTTACGCAGAAGATTCGAGTTCTTCCAGCGCAAAGACATTAAACTAGCCCTGCATCATTTTTGGTGTGGGGCTTTTTTATGCTTTTACCGTTCATACTTGATATTTACCACTCATCACAATTGTGTGGTATAGGGTCGATATTGGCTATAACTTTAACAAAAAAAAACAATGAGTAAAGAGTACCAAGATTTAAAATACAAAGTAACGTATTCAATCGGCAAGCAAGAGCCTTCCCGTCACGCTACGGACGACCTAGAAGAGTCTCTAAAGATAATCAGCGACATAGCTACAGAACATGCTTTAAATCGTCTTAAATTCGATTGTATTACCAAGAGTAAGCCGGAACCCGTTTACGTATGCTCGCAAAAGAACGTGGAGATAACCACTAATTACGAAGTAAAATTTTAAAACATGAAATTATTTAGACAAATAGAGATTACAACGGAAGAACCGGAGAGCATAGGGGTTTACCCTTTTTCTTTCCTCCAGTCAGTGATAAAAATAGGAGACAATTATTGTGGTGTTCTTCAATTGGATGACTATATAAGTGAAAACATTAAGCAAGAACTGAACTCGCTTCGTCAACATGTAGAAGCTATCCCAAACACGGCACGAGTAGTGGAGGAATACGACAAGATCAAGCAAGATGTAGTTATTCCCCAGGAGATGAAAGCACTATTCGAGGCTTTGGAGTCATTATGTAATAAATTGGCTTAGTATGGCAGGATCAAAATTTAAAAGAGCAAGAGTCACAAAGATCCCAGAGGACTATTTATATTCTATAGAATGGGCATACGTTAACCTTTACATGTTTGGTGAGCATCAAGCGAGATACATATACACCTTATTTGATTTTAGCGCCGCATCCATTAAATGGTATGTTGATAGCTTAGACGTAAAACAGATTCAAGATTTGAGAAAGCGCCCTATGCCATTGCTAGTTGAGGAAGCTATCGCTAACAAGAACTAAGAACATATTTACCATGAAAAAGACAATAAAATACAGTTATTACGATTCCTCTAATGAATTAATATTTCGTTCATTCAGCGTTGATCCCTCAGAGATTCAAGCAATAGTACCCTGTTCTAACGAGAAGCATTCAGAAATATTTCTAAAAGGAGGGAAAAGTTTTTCGGTAAAGATGAGCCAAGAAAGAACAAAGGCACTAATTAAAAAAGAAGAATAATAAAACATGTTTACCATGAAAACACAAGACAAAATACACGCGTTCTTCAATTGGTTTACAGGTGGTGAAGCTCCAGAGAATGAGTACACGCCAACAATCAAAGTACAATCGACGTACCAACCAAAAGAGAAGGCTTCATATAACGAGGTTTTCGAACACGTACACAATCAATTAAGAATCGATCAAAACACACAATCATGAGAGAGCATTTATTTAAAGCTAAACGCAAAGACAATGGTCAATGGGTAGAGGGAGACTTGGTACAAACCAAACATTTTACCTACATTATAAACACAACGTTTATTCCTGCAAAAAGCCTTCCTTCTGAACACTTTATTGAAGTAGATCCTGACACAGTATCACAGTACACAGGATTAACCGACAAGAACGGAAAGAAGATTTGGTTTGGGGACATATTACAAGTTCGGCAGCCTGTCAGAAGAACACAAACCCACACAGGAGATAACATTCCTTTGGGTGAATATACGGAGCCCTTAGAGCCTTATGTGGAAGAGTATAACATTGAGGTTTGTTATCAAGATGGTTGTGTGTGTGACGAGGACGGAGATATTTTGAAGTACACCATGTTTGAATATGATTTGATCTCAGCTCAAGATGCTTTTTCTGGTGGTTGGTCAGGTTATGGAAAAAATGGAAAGTGGGATTGGGAAGGTGAAGATGGCGACCTTAACTATCTTTTGGAGGAATATGGATTGAACAGCCAAAGCGAATTAATTAATTATCTAGGTGTCACCAACTTAAAATCAAAGTGGGACAACCCAGAACTATTAAAGTAAAAACAGTTAAGAGATGAACGCAGAAGAATGTTTGAAAAAGACAGCACTTTTCCACCAGTTAAAACGAGCCCTCAGAAGAGATAAAAGTTATTTTATCGAATGTATTTCTGAGCTTATGGAAGACTTCCACGCCCAACAATCCAAAGGCATGTACACCGAAGAGGAAGTGAAGGAAATAACTATGCAAGCGAGAGCGGACGGAAGGGCGGTAGCGACCAAAGGCTACGGAGAAAATGATTACGAATACTGGGAATCAATCAAACCTAAAAATAGATCATTAACCGTGCGTAGCACCAAACCAAAAGATATGAGTAAAGAACTATAATACATTAAAATAGTTTTTGTATCTTTGGTAAATCTGAAATGACGTCGAAATCATTAAGAACTTATTTAAACCCTTGTTTTGTAACTGCCTTTCGACGTGGCGATGTGCAAGACAGGGGTTTACTTTTTAAATTACGTTGATATGTCAAGAGAAATTAAATTTCGCGCATGGAGCGAAGAGTTGAAACTGATGTCTAATCCATTTGGGTTGGGCGGTTATGCCTTATCGTATTATACTGATGAATTTGAAAATTTCCCAAAACATTTGAAATCGCTGACTGATGAAGCTGTAATGCAATACACAGGAATACAGGATGCTAACGGCACAGAAATATACGAAGGTGATTTATTTTGGTCCACTAGGGGTTACGTAAAATCGGACGGCTATAAAAAGAAGGGATACCCTGATAGTATCCGTGTGCTGATTAAGGTGGATTGGCAAAACCCAAAATACGGGACGCCAGGGTTTAGACTTACCGAAGTAAAAGTTCACGAAGACGACCTATTTGCAGAAGAAGAATACCAATACCGATGGTTAAACTATTCAAATCAATTAAAAGAGCAAAGGGATGCTCACTTCCCGCAGGGTGGTAGTATTATCTGGCATGGTTGTGCTTCTGGTATAGAAATATGTGGCAATGTTTTCCAAAACCCAGAACTTTTTCAGTAATGGCAGAAGCACGAACTGCTTTCCGCACTCTTTTTTTACTCAATGCATCATAAAATCAATGCAAAATGGCCGAAGGCAAAAACAAAGTAATTGTATATCGTGATTGGTTAGATCACTTTGAGGAT
>SPKZ01021551.1_pt1 | contig 28041 bp, 59 predicted proteins | sample 2456571 | NCBI WGS metagenome assembly SPKZ01 (sample SAMN11192286, study PRJNA482655) | marine metagenome | biome: ENVO:00000447; feature: ENVO:00000244|ENVO:00000211|ENVO:00000569|ENVO:00002023; material: ENVO:00002151; isolation source: ocean water from marine abyssalpelagic zone ... | reverse complement strand
CTGTTGGTCTACACCTACACTTGTTTCTATAACACTTAGTGCAACCAACAGATTTAAGAGTTTTAAGTAAACTCACTTACTTCACATTATTGTGACATGACTCGCACACATGCCTACCTTTCTTATCATGCATGGGTCTACGTTCAGAATTCAATCTATCCCCACAGTAGTAACACTCTCTACCACCTAATAGCATTACATAGAAAACACAAATTACTATGAAAACTATTACCATTAAGATATACATATTACTTCACCATATTCCTGTTACATATAATTTTACGAGCCGTATAAAGGTCTAGGGTGTTATAATTACGAGTAATGACCCCAGTGCTAACCTCTTCACATATGACCTTCTCAGCAGCCCGTAAGGCAGTGTCATCACTCTCAGTCTGTGTTGTTGTTACACAACCCATTAAGCTAAGCGCCATTAAACCAGTTATTAATAATTTCATATTTATTACCTTATTTGTGGAATGTAACTGAATTGGTAGCAAAGGTATATTCTTTACCGTCAGGCATCATGTAAGCCCCTACGCCAGCACCAATGTAAGTGATAGTGGCATTGTTCATCATGCCGGTACCTATGAATATATGTAACGTATCGCCTACTGCTACATCTTTAATTAATACTTTCATACTCATTACCTGTTATTGTCAAAAGAGATTGTAATATACGCTTATTCGTACCATTGTCAACATTATAGTATTACATTTGGATTATGGGTACTAAATTTGCACCCCCACTACACCTATTATATTTGCACCCCCTATATAAGACTACCGAGCAATAACACTTAACGACCATCTTGCAGACGGGTCTATGTTATTACTCTTGCCAAGCCGAAATACACTAGAGCTTACTAGTACGTACTAGGAGTATGCTGAGGAAAGGCACACCTCTGGTGCCTTTCATCTTTGCTACGACGGAGGCTATACAGTGACTATGCTTGAGAATTGTTATAGGAGGAAGAGTGCAAGTAGCATCCCTTTGCTACTTAAACGATGGGGGAGATAACGAGACGAATTGCAAGGAACGACTATTACCTATTATGTATTTAGATAAGATTACATAAACACTACTAGCGTAACCTTATTAGAATACAACTAGTCTGCATAGATAGTATCTGAACCAATTAACTAATATAGGTAGCCGCGCATATAGGTAAAATAGTAAAAATTATAATATAGGAAAACTATTTACAGAAAATGATACTGACGTTTAGATACTGTACTGGAGTATTCTAACGCAATAACAACCGACTACCCCCCCTACCTTTATCTGTCACACCTGCTCTACTTACCCACCCCACTAAAACATTACATACTTCGTATGTCCTATGGAACTATCATCTTCATTGATGATTGGAGCATGAACGAATCCTCATATCATTGAGGCTCTGGCAAGTCATGAGAAGCGCATACCGTTGCGTAGTTCCATCCTATTAACTCATTACATTAAGGCTATACCTATGAACCTATTCACTGCTATTGGTGCACTAACCAACACTGTTACTAACACTCTTGTCAAAGCCTTAGGCGTTGTTGATAAGCTTGTTGAATCATGCGACCACGTTGCTGATATGGCTAACTCTACTACTATCACCATGCGTGATGACATGGTAGCTGAGAACCAAGCTAACTCTGCTGCTCTACGCGAATCCCTTAAATCCAAGGCTACTACTAATGCCAACTAGTACTGAGCTTGACGAATTACTTAACCAATACGACTACGACCAACAGGAACAATCCAATGACTAACTACGACTTTGCTATATCTACTATGCACTTCATTACTATCCTACGTCACCACTTTAACTAACTCCTTCGGGAGTTTGTTTCTTTAATACACATACACAATACACAACGAGATAGAGAGTTGTAAGAGAGGGACTAATCCTATAGGGGAATATCATGACTCATATTTGCTGTAACCATTGGTTAGTTGTAGGCTACTGTGGCTATCTACTTCTACTATCTTTCCCAATCTCTACCTTATTCATATGTTAGTTATGGTGTTATTAACATAATACACAGTCATAACTTAGGTAGTAGTTTGTGGCTATGTGCTTCGCACGTTTAGTGGAATACTAATTAACTAAATAGGTAATACGATTATGTTGGAAACTAAAGGTAACTTGTTTGATATTGATTGTAATGCGTTATGTATTACAACTAACGGTTTCACTAAAGCTAATGGTGAATGTGTAATGGGTAAAGGTTGTGCTAAGCAAGTAGCTGATATGCTACCTGAAGTGCCTAAGTTACTAGGTGATGCAATCAAGCGTGATGGTAACTGTGTCCATCATTTACTAACCAATGGTGATGTAGCATTGTTTTCTTATCCAGTTAAACCAATTAGTGAATATGCTAATGAAGATAAATCTAATGTAGTTAGACATATGCAAGCTAAGTTCAAAGAGGGGATGTCTGTTCCTGGTTGGGCATGTATTGCTGATATTGAGATTATCAAGCGTAGTGCTCGTGAGCTTGTTGAAATGGTTGATACAACCGATTGGACTATTGTACTTATTCCACGTCCGGGATGTGGTGCTGGTGAGCTTAGTTGGGATGTTGTACAACCTATACTTGCTGAGATACTAGATGATAGATTTGTAGCTGTCACCTTTTAACAAACAGGTACTATTATGAAGATATCGTATGAAACAGGTAAACGTATAATACCTACTATGAACACACAGTGTATCGGTTACCGTTGTAGGTATTGTGGTGCTGAGGCTAATGTTAAGTTAGCTGATATTATGCAGACACCTAATAGCAAGTCCTATACTTTTGAATGTCCTAAACTATCAACTAATAAGTGGAGTTGCCAAGTAACATTTACTGTTCCTATGTATAACCTTGTTTACCACATACTTAAAATGAAGATGCGTTGGGGCAGACCATCACCACATCCAGCAAGCAAACGATTTGAACAACTCAATGAGTATGCTGCTATACATAACATACGTCTTTCAGACGTGTAATAGAATATAGGTAATTACCTATTTAACTAGTTGGAGTAAATGAATATGAACAAGGCATATAAACGGTATTGTAAAGCTGCTGAATTAAAAGGCAAAAAACCTGCTAGCTACGAAGTGTGGTGCATACTTAGTGGGTATAATAATACTCACTAACTAATTAAGTAACTGGAGTAAACAACTGTGAACAAGTCTTTTAAACGTAAAGTTAAAGTATTACCTCCATTGGTAATCAATGGTATTACTATCCTTGATGCAAGTGGAGGTGGTGGTGTGTTAATCATCAACCTAACTACTGGTAAAGAGATGTGGATAGGAGCTGACCATGCTCACCGATTGTTTGGTGAAGCATATGGTAACAACAAGCGACTTGGTAATATGATTAGTCGTGACTATGATAATGCAATGCGTAAAGCAGTCAGATGGCACTTAAATAACCCTACCAAGTAAATAACTGGAGTACACGAATATGAACAATGAATTAAAACCAATGCAAGTAATAACTAAACTACATGGTCATGAGATTACCTTTAAACAATTAGCTGTTGGCCAAGTATTTATGGTCAATGGTCGTAACCACATTAAGGTTAACGAGTTGTCTGATTCTGGTATTGCCAATGCAATAATAATTGGTACTGATATTAAAACTCTTGTGTCTAATGACACTAATGTAATTCCTGCAACTACTGTAACCGTGGAGTATTAACTAATGAACAAAGCATTTTTGAATACAACTACTAAGATTGTACCTGCACCATTACTGATTGGTAACTTCTACAACGTTGCTACTGACGATGGTACTAAGTGTGTACTTCAATACTTAGGGCATGGTGAGTGGTCGCCTGAAACTGATAGTACTGTTAATCGTATTGTTAGTTATTCACACTCTTACGACTGTAGAGAGGCATTGCCATTCTTCGGTATGACTGATGCAACTATGCATACTGCATTTGTAGAAGCAGCAATACCAGATGCCATCGATTTCGAAGGTGCTTACATGAACAATGAACTATCTAACTGGGGTAAATAAATATGAAACTACAAGATATGATTAAAACACTTATGAAAGACACAGCTAAGGTTGAAGTAACTCAACAGCAGTTAGATAAACTTGAGATGTTTGTTGTTGCTTACATGGCTGGTGCAAGTCTTCAACGTGATGCACCAATACTAGGTAGTAAGTTATTAAAGGACTTAGATATTGCTTGGGATAAACTATTCGAGGTAAATAACTAATGTATTACATACAGTATATGCACAATGGTGTTCCGATTGCTGGTCGTCCTAACCGTACAGTTGTGCCAGCATTTAATGACCACATATTACTAATGCGGGTTCATTATGTTGTTATGCGTGTTCTATGGCAAGAGGATGAAAATACCAACCGGGTGGACATCCACTTAACTAAGGTAAATAACTAATGAATAAACTATTATCAACTGAAGTAACTAAGCTGCAATGTGTGCTAACTATCATTGCTGTTCTACAACTAGTATGGATGATTAACTAATGAATCTATTAACTGAACTATTAACGTATAAAGTACCACAACTGGAACATGAACTTAGTAGTGTGAATAGTGGAGGGTGTGGTGTTGTTGCAATGGAGATGCATAAAGCCCTCAAAGTACATGGTATTAAGTCAAGTGTAGTATTAGTTGACCAAGGTACTGGTATAAGCAAACATGATGTTAAAGGGCTTATAGCGCACTACAACGCTAAAGGTATTAACAGTGCTCTACGTGCTCATTTTAAAGATGATGGTTGGGGAAAACCTAATACCTGTAATGACCATATATGTCTACTGGTGAATGGTGTGCTGTACGATGGTGAAGGTACTGTCACTAGTGATGTAACTGTAATCAGTAAGCATATTACTCCACAAACAATGGAACTATGGTTAGACATAGATAATGAGTGGAACCAATACTTTAATCGTAAGAATAGGTGTGTAGATATTGTAGGTACATTAAAGACATTCTTAACTAATGCATTTCATAACTTAAGGACAACATAACTAATGATTATATTAATAAGTAAAACTGGTGAAGTAACCAAAGTAAGTTCAATGACTGATAGTGTTCATAAACATATTAAGGATACAGGTTGTACTGTGTTGTCTTGTTATACTTCACAGCGTAATACTGTCAATAATCCTATGCAATGGGATGCTAGAAGAGAGAAATGGGATGACATCAATGCGTACATAACTCCACCATTTATTATGCCTGATAAGTATCGTTCATTGACAACACATTGTACCTTTCGCAACTGTGATGGACAAGTACAAGTACATTTGTATAACACTGCTGTAGGTGTGTGGACTGACTTTAATGAAATGAGTTGGGATAGTATCAAGAACAGTGCGCTCTTTGAAAAAACAAAATAAACAAGCACAGCGCGATGCGAATGAGTCGTAATCAATATAACTGGAGTAACTAATGAGTAAGCGTGTAAATAAAGCAATGAAGTATTTAGAGTTTAATAGTAGTGTCAGCGATATCCAAGTGATTGAAGCATGTAATGCATCACACAAGGATTGGAAGCGTAAGAACACTGCAGTATCGAAAGCTGAATATAATGTGCTTTATGAATTGAAATTATTACTAAACGATATGGGTGCCGATGATTGGCAACTGTTTAATGCACTAACCTTTTACAACAAACTACGGAGTTTATAATGACTAGAATAATCTGTTTAATACTAACCCTAATTACATTCGTGGGTAACATGTTCTTCTTTATTGAAGCAGCAATTAAGGGTGGTGAAATACTAACACTGACTGGTACTCATGATACTAATCAATTTATGATTATGTTGGTGTCACTGGCAAGTATGCTTACTTGTGTGGTATTAGCTTATGTAGTTGAAAAACTAATTAACTGGGAGAATTACTAATGACAATTAAATCATGGGGTGCTATGGCGTATTGTGGACTTATCGTAATGCCCATAGATAATATGGGTGGTGATGTGTCAATCAACTTTACTGTTATTGAGACTAATCCGGATGTATGGGTAGCGACTGCTGATATACATGGCGGTGATATATCTGATGTAGAAAGTGGCGAGTTATGTGATGCCATCAACCACGAATGCCTTGCTAATCATAAAGCGCAGGTATCAACAATTCATTATACTGGAGAATACTAATGAAATACTTATATCAAGAGGCATTAGCACTAACAGGTATTATTGTACTTGTGGCTACTGCCATTGGTGTAAGTATTACCTATTCATTCATTTATATATACTAAGGAGTAAACCAATGTCAATTGAGAAACTAAGGTATCCCAAAACTAGTGCGGTAATAATTGAAGAGGCTTGTAAAGGTATTATATTTGTATTCACTTATGGTGCCCAGAAACAAGACCAAATTATTGGTGAACTGTTTGCTCTTGATGGTGAAGCTAACGCATTACGTCTACGCTCTGTAGTCAGTGATGAAGAAGACCATAAAATATTAACTGGTGTTGAGATATATCCAACTCTTGGACTTATCACTTATAACAAGCGTGTAACTATACAATGTGGATGGGAATAACTATGGATATATTACCAAGCTTATGGACAATTGAAAAAGTAGAAGAAGGTGTTGAAACTAACTATATGGTAGCTATCTATTCAAAAAGAAAGGGTGCTGAAAGTAAATTAAATGAACTACTTAGTGCATCTGAAGATAATTACATTATTGTTCGTAACACTATCCACTAGGAGTAAATCATGCGTCAATCAAATGTAATTAAAATAGTAATAGGTACTGCTCAGTTAGTAGTACTAATACTGATATGGTTAAAGCAATGTTGTGGCGGTAATACTATGGAACCAATAGTAACTAAACAACTACCTGTATCAATCGCTGAACCTGCTGGGATATTAATATTCCTCGCAGCTTTGTTCATACTAATGATGATTAAAATATACCGGAGTAAGTAATGATAACAATAACTGAGAACTCTGTAACTGTACATAAGCCTACGCCATTCAGTGTTAATAGTAATTTAACATTAGTACTGTTAGTGGGTGAATACGACATAGGTTTATTTCATATTTGTAATATACCAACACCAGCTATTGAAGTTGATTGTATTAATAACCGTAACATACCACGTAACTTAATATTTGCCGTTGACAGGCTAAAGGACTTATCTAATGCTAAATAGACTAGCGAATGGTTTACCTTCGCCGACATATACAGTAGTTACTGCTGATGCGGATGGTGTTCAACGTACTGATGTATTCCAAGAATGGTGGAATGATGGTAAGTGTGTTGAAGATATACATCGTTCAATCGAAGACCAATGCTACGGTGAGCACATGTATGATAAGGGGTATTGGAAACTTATCAGTTGTGAACGTAATCCACTGAAGATATGTATCAACGGTGGTCGTGACTTCGATAATGAAGACCTAATGCAAGATACTCTTGAAGGACTCTACTTAGATGCAACTGTAGAGTTGATAAGTGGCATGGCGAAAGGTGCTGACCTGTTAGCCTATAACTTGTTCAAAGCCAATGGTCTTAAGTACTATGAGTATCCTGCTGATTGGAAGGACTTGACTGCGGTGCCATGTGTAATTGGCACTAATCAATATGGTCAATACAATAAGCTTGCCGGGCATAATCGTAACCATACTATGGGTGATGATTGTGATGTACTTCTAAGTTTCTGGAATGGTAAATCAACTGGCACCAAGGAACTACAAGACTACATGAATAAACTTGGTAAACCTGTAATTATAGTAAGGTACTAATGATGGCTAAGAAGAATAAGCGTAAGGTTAAACTACCTGATGTATCTATTGATAGCTGGCACTGTTACAAAACCTGTGAAGGTAAAGTAATGGCTAATGCTACTGTTGGTACATATACAGTTAGTCGTAGTGCAGGTAATGAGAAAGCTGCACGGGCACATGCCCAACGTACAATGAATGAAACATTGTCTCTATATAACTAGGAGTAAATGATGAGTAAATTATCTATAAAACAACATGTAGTATTTCGTACATCAATTAAATATCTAGGTAAAATCCAAAGGCATGTATATATGCTAAAGAGTAATTGGGGTAATGCATACAAGATATCCTGCTTCCAAAAACGACCTACTGAAAGGCAATTACGTGAGCACATGCGAAGTACTAAGCGCCATTTCACTACGCGTATACTGAATAGTGATGACCCTAATGCTATGGCTCAGTGTGTGATGCTGCCTGAGTATAGAATATCACAAGAAACAAGATAATAATTAAGGAGTAAATGATGGCGTACAATCGTAGTAAATTTAAACCTGAACCAATTGAAGGTACACCTGCTGATGCAACACATCAACATCGTAACCTGGGTGGTTTATATAAAGAGGGGCGTGGTGAATACGCTCTTAAGTTCAATGTAGTAAATCGTGTGTACTTTGAATCAAAGCTAACTAACAAACAGTTAAAGCACAACTCATTGTATATGGAGATTGACTAAATATATGGGGATAGCCTTCGGCTATTTCCGTAGACTTTTAAACAGAGAGGACTACTAATGAAAAGCTATACAACTAGCTCGTACACTGGTATTTTCGAAACAGATATAAGTAGGCGAAAGTGGGAACCAACTAATAGAGCATTCAAACATTTAGTATACTTTAATGGTAGATGTACTGACCAGTATCGTGCTGAATTTAAAGAGTACAAACTACTAACTAATAGTAGGCGTGATATTATTACTAATTTAGATAAATTTAATGGTGTTACTAATATACAAATTAACGGTCTTACGATTAAGACTATACAAGAACTTAAACTAGCTACACTACTAATAGGATAAATAATGTCACTAACTGAAATGTACAAAAAGGCTACTATGCCTAATTATGAAACTGTAGAAGAAGCGGCATTTGAAGACTGCTGTAGTCAACCACATATTACTGCTAACGATGATGTAACTGAACCACTGTTCTTCTGCGTTAACTGTAATGCTAATCACAACACACCACGGGATGTAAATACTAATGGCTGAGTTATTTAAGGGTGCAGTACTTGTATGTAATGAGCGTATTGATAATGCAGTAGACCAGTACTTACGTTACTACAATTCCAATCAAGCGCGTATGCGTGAACTAGTCATACAAGCTGAAAAACTTATTAGTGAGTTTAGTAAGTTTAAATACTGGGTACATTCACGTAAGAAAGATACTGACCCAAATTGGAATATGTTTATACGTGCTTATGTGCCCATGTTTGATACTCAAGTAGATGGATTCTACCATGCTGGGTTAATATGTGAAAAGGAACGTAAACTATTAAACTCGCACAGATACAACAACTTAGATACGAAGTGTGACCTCGTGTCACTGATTAAATGTGGTAAGCCTGTATATCTTAATCCTGCTCAAGCACGTTGGGTTAACCAATGGACATTCACTGATTAGTAATTAGCCCTTCGGGGCTTTTACAAGAATACACAGAGAATACACTTCTTTAACTAGGCATATACCTGTGCCACTCCTGTTGGGTTATCTACGTACTTCGTACGTTCTATGGAATAATATGATTCCTTAATTTAACTTAACTCTCAATATGGAGAATACCCATGGCTACTACAGCTTCTTTTACTAAATCTACTAAATCTAACGACAAAAAATCTGCAAATGGTTTCATCAACTTAATTGTTGTTGACGCTGAAGGTACTGAACATAAATTACGTGGGGGTGTTGCGCTGTATAATGATAATAACTTAGAAAATTCTATCATGGTTGCTGCTGCGAAAGCCGCGAAAGCTGGTAAAGAATTTACCTTAACATTGAAAGCCACGGTTAATATTCTTGTTCCTGAAGCGGATAAGAAACCAGTTAAATTTTAACCAAACTAGCACTATCCGTAATGGGTAGTGCTTATTTTTTACTAGGAGAAAACAATGCCTATAGTACTAACACGTGACCACGATAGTATAACATTACCTGATATTGTAACTGTACAAGTGGTAAATAAAGAAGTGATATTCACTGAACAGTGTGACCAATGGCATACTGTTAAATGTGGTAAGTCTGCCGCGATTGAAATACTTGAAGAAATGATTGAGTTTATTAAAAACAACTAGGAGTTACCATGTCAGAACTACGTAGACTTGAACAAATAACCATCGAAGAACGTTACTCAAAGCGCAATATTAGACGCAAATTAAAGGAAAAAATACTAGGTGCTGAAGTACTTGTTGAACCAATGAATAATGCTACTGTCGCTCTTAATGAATGGTTATATAATGTAGCTTTGAAAGCAGATGGTAACGTATGGGAAACTAAACAAGCTCGTAAAACTCATGTGATGTCGCACTACTTAGAAGAGAATGACATAGAGTCTATCGTACTTGAAATGATGCTTATCATTATGCCCATGACTGGTGCTCAATCTATACAAGGTATAGCTGGTAGGCTTGGTAATCTATTTGGATTTCATGATGTATTTGATGCAGTCAAGACCGCCTCAGAGATGATAGCAATTGCTAGTGACTATGGCCTATTCGACATCATTCATGCTGCTGATAGTGAGACTGGTACATTACTAGTTAAATCCTTATGGGATATGGATGATGAAATGCTACAGGTCATCGCTGACACTAAGTATTTACCACCAATGATAGTACCACCTAATGAGGTGACTGGCAACATGAATAAGACTCGTATGAGCATTACAGAGTCTGTCATTCTAAAGGCTGAGAACCATCATGAAGAGTATCAGAACTATGACAACTTAAACCTAGCTAATGGTATTGCCTTATCACTTGATGAGAACGTATTACAGTATGAAGAAGAAGCATCAAGCGACTTGGATACTGCTGATAAAGTCAAGGGTTTCCAGATGTTACAGATATCTAGTCGTGTTGTATACGATGAGATTATGGACTATGGCAACGAGTTCTACACGTTATGGAAATATGACAAACGTGGTCGTGAATACTCGCAAGGGTATCACTGCCACATACAAGGTAGTGCTTACAAAAAAGCATTAATCAACTTTCACAAAAAAGAGATTATAACACTATGACACCATCACTAGAAAGACGAGCTAATAATGAAAAGTCTGTATCTTATATGTATAACAATAAACCACTAATACATGTGCATAATGCTGCAGAGTTGCAGGTATTAACAGCACTATCCCCTAAACAAATTGATGTACTAAATGACTTATTAGCTAGTGCCTATACCTTAGGTAAAAAGTCTCGTACTAACGAAATTGCTAAACTACTTGGAGTAAAATAATATGAATATTAAACACAAATTATCAATCATCGTAAAAGCACTAATGCTAGTAATTACTGTCATAGCTGCTGTTGTAATAATGACTAACCCGGCGAAAGCTGGTGAATTCGAATTGAACTATGGGATATCTACTAATCACTTTGCTGAGTATGGATACAAGTTTAATGAAGATAATAACCTATGGATTGCATCTTATAAATTTGATGATAGTGACTGGGGTGTACTTGGTGCTACATTTGAGAATTCATATTACAACGATACTATCGCAGTAGCTGCAACGTACAGTGTATACCAGTTTGGTGCTGTTGAGTTCTCAGTGTTGGCCGGTGTATTGAAAGGATATACCGAAGCTGACATAGGTAGCACTCTATGCCCATTAGGTGCTGATAGTGATGTCTGCTTTATGTTGGCACCTAAGTTATCGGTTGAAGTCTTTGATTACAACGGTATCACTCCTAAGCTATCTGTAGTTGTTCTAGGTACAGCTGTTGTTGTAACTGTTGGAGTAAGCTATGAATTCTAAGGTAATATTCATAGTTGGTGATATGGCTAACATGTCTACTCATACTCGTAGATTGATAGCACTACTAGAAGAACAATCAGTTGAAGTAGTATTACAAGCTATATCACCTAAATTATTAGGTACTACTGCTACCACCGTTATCATTGATGATTTAAATCAATTTGATGCTGACTTAATTAAACGACTACCCAATGGTAAAAAGGTGCCCTTCACTGGCTTCGGTAAACGAGGTCGCAAGGGTAAAATTAAATACGATAGGAGATAACCTATGTGTAACTGTACGTATTTACGATGCATGTGTGGTATTACCAAGGAGTTACAGCTATCACTATTACTGCTTGGTTTCATACATAATAAACCTCAAACTGGTGCTATATTCACAAAGCGTAACGATAATATAGTAGTTAGAGTGTATTACCGTCCACTAAGAGAAAAGGTGATAGTAGATGTAATAAGTAATTATGTTGTTACAGAAGATATAGCAAGGTTCTACCCACTGGAACAAACAGAAATTAATGAATATATAATTAAATTATTGGAGAAATAAACTATGTCATTTAAACAACATCCAGATGAACTACAACATATTGCTGATTGGAAAGCACACCAAGCTACTCTAACACCTGAACAGATACGTGCTGAAAATAAAGAAGCACATAACTTCTGTTTAATGATGGAAACTGCTGCTCAAAGGAGAGCGCTGCATGTGCGTAACTCGTAATTGTCTATGTGGTATTACCCCAGAAGTTAAGTTGCTTATGCTCTTACTGGGGTTTAACTACTCCCATAAGCAAACAACGTTCTACAGACACATAACCGAAGATAGGGTGCTACATCTCTACTACTTTCGTGATGCAGATAAAATATACGTAGACGATATTTATGAAGGTAGGCGTCAAACCATCAAAAGATTCGGTACTATGGAAGCTACAAACATTCGTTATTACTTAATTAAATTATTGGAGAAATAAATGCAAAAATTTACAGGATTAGAATATATCAAGATTGACATGGCCAATCAGTTTGGTTTAGATAAAAAGTTATGGGATGAACGTATCGAATGGACTGACAGTATCTTAGCCGACCAAGCGCTATTCGATGATGCTGTAAAGAATGCTGATGAACCAATAAGATTCCTTAAGGCTTTCCATGCTTATGAGGACGCTCTTAATGGTGTCGCTACTGGCTTCATTATGGGATTAGATGCAACTGCATCATTCCTACAAATAATGGCCTGTTTGAGTGGTTGTATCAAGACTGCTAGTACTTGTAACCTTGTGAATACTGGTAAACGTGAAGACCCATATACTATGGTAACTGAGCGCTTAGCTATGGATATACCACGTAGTGAAAACAAGTATGCAATCATGACTAACTACTACAATTCTGTTAATAAACCTAAGGAAATATACGGTGAAGATACTCCTGAACTTGCACGGTTCTATGAAGTATTGAATGAAGAGTTTCCCGGTGCTGAAAATGTTAAGGCTAACTTCCAAGCAATGTGGCAATCAGATGTTGAATACCATGAATGGACTATGCCTGATGGTCATGTTGTACGTGTAAGAGTTGGTGAATACTATGAGGGCAAGATTGAAATACAGGAGCTTAAAATTGAGTCTGGGGCTAATGCCACATTCACACATAGAGCTAAGGTATTTGAACCAGCTGATTATGGTATCAGTCTGCCTGCCAATGGTATTCATTCATTGGATAGCTGGATTGTTCGTGAGATGCGTAGCCGTTGTCATGCCTTAGGCTTTGATATGCTAGGCAATCATGATGCATTCTTCTGTAGCCCTAACTACATGAATGAGCTACGTCAAGTATACATTGATGTACTTGTGTGGATTTGTGAACATACTGTATTAGAGTCAATGCTATGCGAAATGGGTAACTGTGAAGGTAGCTATGATAAACCTGAAAATAACCTAGTTGAATTAATCATGGAGAGCGAATACGCTCTTTCTTAAACGGAGAATAATTATGCACGTAGACCACAGTGGAATGGAAAAACAAGTAGTAATGTCTTGGTCAGAACACGAGGAATTACTTAAAGAAATTGAAGATGGTAAAGCGTATGTACAGGACTTACTGGTAAAGGGTAAGACACCTGTTAAGACTATTTATCATTATGGATTCAGTACACGCTATAACGTTCACGCACCGTTTGGGGTAAATCCAAACGTTACTACTAGTAATGCTAGGGATTGCCCGCCAGTACTTAAAACACTAACTGAAATAGCTGAACTACAGGAAGGTGATGAATCTTATCACATCCAACAAGTCGCATTGGCTATTGAGTATGCTGATAAGTTAACTGCTGAGTTTGATAAAGCAAAGGATGATTACAAAGTTTGCAATAAAGTATGGTTGGAAAAGAATAACGATATTACTAGTCGTTATACTAAGCTGTATGACCGTATGCTGCGTAAGCAGAAAACCAAAGTAGAAATGTTCTTAATTGGTTTCACCACTGCTGCGTTACCTGCGGCATTGGCAATCTACCTATACATGTAACCTTCGGTCACTTCACACGATAATAATAGTCTCCTTAATTGGAGGCTATTAAACTTTAAACAACTAGCGAAATTAGATAGTAATACAACCTTCGGTTGTTGCTTTCCCAAATTTTTATAATATTCATAATGAATTACTTAATTGGAGTACAAATCTAATGAGCTAACTGTACACCAACAAGTACCATTACGGGTAGCGTACTTTAACAATTCGGAAATTAGTAAAAAATAATACGTGTCTTTTGAAGATACAATAAAATTGAAATAACGGTTTGATTACCGGGTGCGGCTATAGCTCTAAAGGGCATTTACTATAGCCAATAATCCATTGCTATCTAATCACTCAATAGCTTGCGAGTGTGTCTAGTTGTATCAACGGACGCAGATAGTAATGGATTATTAACCAGGAGAAATTTATGAAAGATGAACACAAGAAATGGTACAACCCATTGCTACCATTCCACGCTGTCAAAGGTACTGGTACTGGTGGTGTGACAATTTTAATACGTAAAAACTTAGTCGTATGGCTTTATCGCATGATTCGTTTCGGTGAATTCCAACGACATCTGTGTGACTCGCGTGGCGTGTTACTTATATTCAATAAGATAGACCACGATGTTATTCCTATCCTTGAACACAAACAGAAAATACATGCACACTATAACTATACCCGTGTAGGTGAGCCATTAGATGAGTGGGATGCAGATAAGTACAACTCGGCCTTTGATGGCTCGTTATATTGGCACTCTGGTAGTATTAGCTATTCACATTATCAACTAGCGCTTGACCCTTATCAATGCTGGGCTTATGGATATAAGGCTCACTTTGTATTAGAAAAACCCTTCGGCAAACGTAAGCATTTTGCGTATTGGCGACCTATTGATGAAGACAGTAACTAAGGAAACATTATGTCATTAAATCTGAAAAATATTATAAGTGCGACATCCCTACCTAAAGATGCGAGGGACAAAATATTGAAATTCCGTGAATTAGTACAGTTCCCACTGAAAGTACAAGCAGCAGCAGAATTACTTAGAAGTCATAAAATTGAGTGGTTCGGCTATTATTCTACTGTAAATAATACTGGACTGCGTACATTTTGTGATGAAGTAAATAAGCACGCTATGGACAATCCTGAGTTGTATACAAATGCTGTACCAAAATCAGGAGCTACTCATAAGCTGCACTCATTATACTACAAGTATACTGTGAAGCGTGGTTGGATGTTCATGCATCCAAGTGCTATCGAGTGGACTGAATCCAGCAATACAGTGAACATATGTAATGTGCCTAAACCAATATTCTATGATGTGGTTGTTTGTGCTCCACCAGTACAAGCGACTGCCCCGGATAGTGACGATGTTGCCTTTAATCCAAAGATTAAAAGTACCACTAAAACTGAACCACCTATTGATATAGGTATTGGTATCCATGAATTTATGTCAGCTGACTTAAGTAAACTGGAAGAACTAGTAACGGCACATATGGTTAAGGAAAGTGACCACAAGGTGGATGCTCTATTTTACGGTAAACTTGGTATGACACTTGATAATACAATCACTGGTCGTATTAATTCAAAACAAATAGCGTGGGAAGAAATGATGCGTGAAGCAGTTATACCACGTAAAACTAATATTAACACAACTCAAAAGGGAAACGAAATGCAAACTACATTATTAAATAAAGGTACAACAACACTTGGCGTACAAGTAGCCGCAGCTGGCTTCGCATCAACAACTGTTGAAACTTACAATGGTTTCAACTTAGCTGATGCTAGTGAAGAACAGTTACGTACTTGGTTAACCAATGTTGCACAGCAGAAAGCAGCGTTAAAAGAGTTAGCTCTTGACACTGAATCTGCGTACAAAGTGAAAGGTTACGCCACGTTAAGTGCATCTGCTGAAGCTATTACCAAACAGTTAGATGTGTTAGCTAAGTAAACTAGTTCATATTTCGGTGCCTCTCTTTTGAGGTATCTATAATATTAATTAAAAAACAAAATAGGAGAAATTTATGATTGATTATATTTTAGGAAATGAATTATTATTTTGGACAATTATCACACTATTCGTAATGGAATTTTGTGTTTCATGTGTCGAAGATTACCGTAAAGTTACTAACATATGGGAAGGTATTGGTCACGTTACAGCTGCATTTATTATTGCCTGTATGTTCCCAATTTTTTACTTGTTGGAGCTACGCAGATGGTTAATAAGGTTGGTGAACTCATGGGTAAAGTAAAAGATTTAGTCATTGAGAACGACCAATTAAAATACGATAACCTTCGGTTATTGAATGCGCTCAAAGCTTCCATTGATATCGTATCAGGTGATTTTCATCTGTGGGATATTGATATGTCCGTCAAAGAATTAATTAACGAAATTGAGAACCCAAATGTCAAAAACAACAGCAATAGTTAGTAATATTACTATCACCGCATTAGAAGCTCCTGAAGCGCTAATGGATGTAATGAACGCACAGTTAGTGCCATACTTGGCATCTAGTCCGGGCATTGGTAAATCGTCTATCTACGCACAAATAGCTAGTGATAATAACTTGTCATTAATTGATATGCGCCTAGCAGGTAAAGAACCAACTGATTTAAGTGGTTTCCCTACTATAATTAACGGTCGTGCTACATATTGCCAATTCGATGACTTCCCTTTAGAGGGTGATGAATTACCTTGGAAAGTAGAACCAAAGTTCAAACAAGATGGAGCTACACAGACAGTAGTTAAAAAAGGTATTCGTTATGACGGCTGGTTATTGTTACTGGATGAACTTCCATTGGCACATAAGTCAGTACAGAAAGCTTGTTATCAACTAATACTTGACCGTATGGTAGGTGGTAAGAATCTACATGAAGCTGTAGCTGTATGTGCTGCTGGTAACCTTGTTAGTGATAACGCCATGGTTGCACCTTTATCAACTGCCTTACAATCACGCATGATTCATTTTGAAATGTCTTTTAGTCGTGAAGCGTTAATGGCCTATGCCAACAAGAAAAAATGGCAAACGCGCATTATTGGGTATCTTAATTGGAAACCTCAACAAGCGCATAACTTCGACCCGAACCATACTGATAAGACTTATCCTTGTCCTCGTACATGGGAATTTATGGATAAACTTATCTCACCTCATGCTGAACTTGAGAAACGCCACTTAGCTATGCTATGTGGAACTGTTGGCCAAGGCGCAGGTACTGAGTTCTATGGTTTCTGTAAATTGTACCACGGACTACCTTCACTGGATGCTATCTTAGCAGACCCTGAAAACGTTCAGATTGATATGAAAAACTTTGGTTTAATGTATGCCCTATGTAGTGTAGTAGAGGCTAATATTACAGCTAAGAACGCCCATATCTTAATGAAGTTAGTACTGCGTATGGAGTTAGAATTACAGGTTGTATGCTTAATGCAAGTTGTTAGTAATAACTTATCGATGTTATCTGTGCCTTGTATTGGTACATGGTGTGCGGATAATGCCAGCGAACTAATGGCCACAACTATATAGGTAATGCATATGCTAGTAACAGAGATAAAACTAATTCTGCTACTAGCAGGTTATGAGAAAAAACAAGTGAAGCAGGCTCATGCTTATCTACCGTACGAAGAGATACTTTATGTGCGGAAGGGTATAGCAACTATCACGGGTAGATTCGGTCGTGACCTTTACAGTCATGATGATTTAGACCGCGGTATGCGTATGTGGATAGACTTTGTGGACAAGGGTGGCGCTAACATTATATCTATTGACCATCTTAAAAGGAAGTTAGCATATGCTGAAACTTGAAGAGGTTAAATTAACTGCCTTGCTAATGGGGTTTACAGAGGTAACCTGTGATACAGGTTACAAAAAAGATATTCACTATGAAAAAGGGGATATATATTTAGACATCTACGTAATGAATAATACTGTGGTACCTTTCGTGGTTTGGTGTACAGATGTTTTTGGTGGCTTTCCACAACGGATTGAAACCATGAAACACTTACGTAAACGTATGTCAGGGAGTTCATTATGCTCAAACTTGAAGAACTAAAATTATCATTACTACTCGCAGGATTTAAGTTTACTTGTTATAGCGCTACCGAATTTACCAATACTAGGTATGTTTGGGATATCCAAGGTATGCAAATTCAAATGACAGGTGAACTTGCGCTTGCTGAAATAGACATCAAAGGTCATCCAGATACTTACGTATTTTACACCAACAAAGAAATACTTGATGTACTGGGAGTACTGAACCATGTCAATCAAATTGGATGAAGTGAAGCTTGCGCTTCTGTTAGCAGGATTTGGATATCACTATGTAGACTTCTCAGACTACCCTTGGCACACATGGAAAACTAAGCGTATAGAAATTAATTTTGATACGCGTAATGACTACTTAGCATACGCGCTTACTACTAGATTTGGATACTTAAAGGTGTACACGATTAAACAACTAATGGAAGAAATTACAGGAGATTCTAATGGAAATATCAAAAGAGTTAAAAAAACAATTTCTACAAGCAAAAATCGCATTACTTTCTCCTGACCCTAAGAAGAATGTAATCTTCTTAACAACAATTTTATTCGCATTGGACTGCATGTGGGATGACACGCAACCTACAGCGTGTACTAATGGGAAGTATATCAAATTTAATACTGTGTTCTTTGCGAGTTTAACGCATAAACAACAGGTAACATTAATTGCACACGAGACTTGGCATGTAGCCTTGAATCATATGTGCAGACTAGCTGGTCAGGATATGGACATCTTTAACCAAGCTGCCGATTACGTCATTAACCTCATGTTGAAAGATGCAGGTTTTGAACCTATTCCCGGCTGGTTATGTAAAGAGCAGTATCGCGGTAAATCTACTCAGCAAGTATATAACATGTTGAAGCAAGATAAAAAAGATGGCAAACCTGAACCACAAAATAGTTTAGGTAATGACATTGAGCAAATTAAAGACAGTGACCCTGATGCTGGTGCCAAGGCGCAAGATATCAAGGAAATTGTAGTACGTGCCAATACCGCCAAGCAGCAAGCTGAACATGCTTCTGGAAAGAAAGCTGGAGCTATGCCGGGTGAATTGGAAGTAATGATTGAGGGTTACCTTAATCCTAAGCTACCATGGCAAACTATTTTACATAACTATATGAGTGAGATGGACAAGTCAGATTACAGCTACCAGCGCCCTAACAGACGCTATATGCCTGATGTGTACCTACCTTCTCTATCTGGTGATGGAATGGGAGATATCGCCTTAGTTTATGATATTAGTTGCTCTGTAACGAACTATGAATTAAAGCAGTATACTTCTGAAGCTGATGATGTAATACGTAAGCTTGAACCAAGTAAAGTAGATATCGTCACATTCGATACACAGATTCAGGATACTTACACTCTTGACCAAGGCGAGACAGCAGAACACTTAGTCTTTCATGGTCGTGGTGGAACTAGCCTACGATGTGTCGAAGAACACTTTAGAGGTAAACGTCCATCAGTCATTGTAATATTCAGTGATTTGGAATGTGCACCTTGGCCAGCAGATACGAAACCGGCAGTAGATGTTATTTGGATATGTGTTAATAATCCAAGAGCTACGGTTAATTTTGGTAAATTAATTCACGTAGATTTAGGTAACGCCTATGATTAAAATTGTATTTGGTTTATTTGGATTTGTATACTTTTTAATTACATCGTTATATATGTTCACTGTACCAATTGAAATACCTCAAGAACGTGAAGCCTGTGGGGATTGCCCACTTTTCGTAATTAACCCTTTTAGGGTGAGAGTACCACAAGTCTTTGGGACTTGTAAGGGCGCGCACCCACGCATATTGAGGATAACCGAAAAGCTCCCTAAACTGATATTTTCAGGGAGCTTTTCAACTAACTAACTAAGGAAAACATTATGCCTTGCAATTGTGACCACATGGCACCTAACTTACATGAAAAAGAATCTATTAAAGTAGCAAAACTTACTTTATTTTTACACTCACGAATAGCTGAACTATCACCCGAGTGGGTTACTAAGGCAGCTAATAGTATGTATGGTAATGTTGCTAAGGTGCATGCACTAACTGCCATGCTGTGTAAAGCTTGCGCTCATCCAGATGCAGCCGAAGTAATAAACCAGCCTAATAAACTATGCGCTGAATTACGACTCTGGTGGATTGCCCATCAAGAAGCAGATGTCATTAAATTAGAACAGGCTGCTGGTAAAGAGAGACTCGATAACCTTAAACGCACTGCCTTGAATAAGCTAACTGTAGAAGATAGAGCTGTTTTAGGACTATAACTAACTAAGGAAAATATTATGCAATTTACATATAGAGTTACATACTTAAACGGTAATGAGTTTAATCAAATAATGGTAAAAGGTACTAATTTACTTGATGCTCTCCTTAATACTACTATCCCGGATGAAGCTATAACAGGTATTCAGAATACTGATATTACTCCTGTATTATTGGCGAAAGCTAATGCCTAATAAAAATTTGAATATTATCAATGAACCAATGGAACTAAAGGCTAATTTCTGTTTAACAGATTTAGAAGTTGATTGTGTTGCCAAGGTTGTATTTGGTAAGAAAAAGGTGATAACCCAAGAACAGTTTAACGACTTCATTCAGGTTATTTTAGAGTACATAGTACTTAATGGTTCAGTTAATAAACCAACAGACACTGACTGGTTAAAAGATAAATCAGCTTCATATAAACGAGGTTGGGCGGCAGTCGGTAAAGCAATAGAGGATGCTAAAAACTCTAAGGAAAAGTAGATGACTAAACAAGAAGTAATCATATTGAAGAACGTTGCGAAACAGGCTTCATTTAAACACTGTAAAGAGTGTGTAAATTTTCAACTAGTAGATGGCAAGCCTAACTGTAATTTCCAAGGTGAAACCCTTGACGAGTGTAGACTTGCACATTTAGATATTAATCTTTTGTAAGTACCAAGGCACGTTTTAAAGCTGCAATAGCTTCTTCAATGTCTTGGCGCTTATTTTTTACACCACGAGTACCAGAACAAAGTAACTTCTTGACTGCATGTGCAGTAGCTGGGTTATGTACTTCAAATGCTTCAAGCACATCGTAAACATCAATTACTGTAGTAGGCACTCTACGTTGGTACTTTTCAATATTATCTTCTTCACGCTGTGCATCATAATGTGACATATTATAGACCCATCATTTCTGGTGTTGAGAACGTAATACCTTGTCTACCATACTGTTTATGATAAGTAATACTCATAGCAGCACGGTTAGAGAAGTAGCCATTATGGCTTGAATACGCATCCGCAGCTACAATGCTAGGGTGTTGAATAACGGTCGCTCCATTCTCTTCAAGCATATGAAGACAGTGATAGTGGCCTTTATGTATGTCCACGAATTTACTTGAACCCCACATTTCCCTGAATTGACAAGCAAACAACTGAGGTAAACCTTTAGTTTGTTTCTTATGGCCATGATGGAAACCAAGCATATTATCACCAAACTTGACTGCATAATAAGGCAGTTCATTAGTAACAAATTCTAATCTATTTGAGTCAATACCTAATGCTTCAGTTAGTATACTGCCCCAAGCGATTGCCCAGTCCACATCTTTTTTATGCGAGTACAGGTCGTGATTACCTTCCTGTAAAACAACGGTTACTTTCTCATGACGCTCGAGAGCTTCTGTAATCAAAAATCTAATTAAACTACCAGCTGCATGAGCCATCTTACCCGGACGTGAATCGGCATCAAGTAAATGGCCATGACCCGGCGTAACAGCGCTCATTGAATCATAGTGCGACCAATCACCACCCTGATTAATAATACACTGGTTTGTTTTAGGAGCACGTTCCATCATATCAACAAAGATAGATTTAACGGTTTTGGTAGCAATATCGACATCCCAGTCATCGCCACCTTCTTTATCCCACGCAAGCATACCAATGTGAACATCAGTAAGTGTATATAAATTTAATAAGTTAGGGTCGAGCTTAGTAGTATCTACCTTAGGTACACTAAGCGGCGTGAGGTCAACACACAGACCTTTAACGTATTGTTGGACTAGTTCTAACTGGCGCTCTTTATCAGGCTCCTGTATGTGCCACTGAATCTTTACCTGACCATCATCACCGTAAAGTGTTGATACACGCTTAGTAGAAAAACCTTCAGCAGTTTGATTAGTTAAACCGGCAGTTGGTTGATGACCTTTACGAGCAGCATTCATTAATGCCCTTGATATGTAACTACAAATTACAGTCTTGGCTAAGTTAAAGTGGTTGGCAGTTTCAATTAAAGAATGTTTTCTACGGTAGGTGATTATCTCTTGTTGACGTGGGGTTGCCATGTCGAATACAACACTATCAATCTTATCAATGGCTTGCATATACGTTACTCATTCATTTGGGATGTGAGCCAATAATACTAGCTAGATTATAAATGTCAAGTTACACCTTCGGTGTATGTCTTTGAACCAATTTAATAAGGAATAAACTATGTCACTATATAGACCACACCGTGGTTCATTATCTGCATCTATTGACCTTGTAAAGAGGGTAGAAACTATTGATGAACTATGCCAAGTAATAAAGACAGAACTACAGGATTATTCACCTGCATTTGTAGATGCTAGTACTGTCCACATACAGCACTACGGGCATGATGCGCGTATTAATTGGAACACTTACATAGTAACCCTAACTGGTTACGGAGTTGTAGGGTTCACAGACTCAGATTTTAAATAAGGAATATATTATGTTCACTGTAAAGTCACCCCTTACTCACCAGCAATTTATAAATATAGTTAAACTATTTGAGTTAGTACACATTGATATATCAGAAAAGGGTGTAAGTATTCAACTAAACGCTGATGTACGTATATGGGTATCCAAAAAGTACTTTTACAGTTATGGTCAAATTATAAGTACCTGCCCTAAAACTAAGGTAGGAATCGGTTTTTACTTTGATTTAAGTAAAATACTGGAACAAATAAATAATAAAACTAAGGAATAAATTATGTCGTTAAGTCCCGACCAAGAAGAAGCAACCATTAAGTTTAAAAATTTCTTAATGCACCCAACGCAAAAAGAGATGGTTATTAGTGGAAGCCCGGGACGTGGCAAGACATTCTTAACCAAGCATCTAATTGATGAAGCACAAAAAATATCAAAACTATGTCAAATGCTTAAAGGTGTGCGTGGTGACATGGAAATTCTTACTACTGCCACAACTAATAAAGCTGCGGAAGTACTCGGTAAATTCGTAGGTAGAGATACTAAAACTATTCACTCTACCTTAGGTATTAGACCTACCTATAACTGGAAGTTGCAATCAACCCAGTTAGTTAAAACTAATAACTACCAGATGCTGGAAAACACATTATTAATTATTGATGAAGTTAGTGGCATTGACCCAATATTACAATCAATGATTCGTAGTTCTACTCGCCAATGTAAAGTACTAAAGGTAGGCGACAAGCGCCAACTTGCTGCAATAGGTCAATTGACTTGCTGTGAGTTTGAAAACCCTGAAGTATTCGCAGAACTTACCACTGGCCAGCGTTTTACTGATGGTAGTGGTATGGGCATTCTTAGCGCCCAAATGGAACACACTATTGATACTGGTATATTCACACCACTGAAAGTTGATGGTAAAGATGCCCAGTATATTAATGGCGAACAGTTTGAAAAACTTATTGAACAGCATTTTACTGCTGACACTATTGGCACCAATCATGCAAAAATTATTTCATGGAGTAACTGGAAAGTTAATGAATATAACGCACATGTTCGTTCATTACACACTGATAGTATTGGGTACATGCCCGGTGAGACAGTAGTATCAAATGGTGTCGTAATCTCAGGTGTTTCTAATAATACCGCAACCATACTATGTACTGAACAGGTTATAACAATACAAAGTGTAGCTGCCCAATCAACTTACAGAAATCTTGTAGGGAACTGGATAACTACTAGTGGTGGAGAAGTATTTCAACCACGCTCTGCTATTGAATTAAAGGCTGAACTTCAACGTCTACAAGACACTAGAGAGTATTATAAAAAGAGTGAATTGAAGACTGCTGTTGCTGATTTACGGCCACTGCATTCGTCAACTGTACACAAGTCGCAAGGCTCCACGTATGATGTTACCTTCGTTGATTTAGAAGACATAGGTAAGTGTTCATGCTGGTCAACTGTTGCCCGTATGTTAAACGTAGCATTCTCGCGCCCTACTGATAAATTATATCTCTATGGGCAATTACCCCCTAGATATTTGGATAGAACTTATGAGTTACCCAAACCAAGCAAACCGAGCACGGCAAATAAAGAAAGAATTCCCTTCTGATTTTAAAATGAAGTTACGTAACGCCATGCTCAATTGGATGTTTAATGTACGTCAAATGCGGTTGGATGATATTTACATGAGTATAATGAATAAACATACCGACCGTCATTTTACGATTTTTGATGTGTCACGTTCGTTTATTTACAAAGCTAAGGTTTACCACTACCCGTATCCTAAAACAACCAATGGTTTAATGTTGGAGCGCGCTGACCGATTCCGTAAGAAATTACAACTAGATGATAGTAGCTTTGAAGCTATGGATAATTACATACTAGAATCCGCTGTATTACTTAAAGGTAGAAACCAACTAGGTACGTATGCCAATTCAATGCTAGCAATGTGTAATACAGTAGCTGACTTCTACCTAGTAGTACCTACTGAAATGCAAGAATGTTTTCATGAATCTATGCATGAAGCAAATAAAACATCTAAGTGTTCAGTCACTGAAGAACAACTTAAACGCTTCCGTTTAAACCACAAGCAGGGTGCTGATTATATGCGCCAGCAACTACTAATTAATTTACTGGTATCGCGGAGCGCCTAATGCACCATAAGATTGCAATGGGGATACTTCGTATCTTTCAACTGGCTGCAATTTATGCAGTATTTTATGCATTCCAACTATTAGGATAATTTTATGCATCATGTAATATTTGAAGAAGCTGATAGTTATGATATAGCTATCTTAATAAAATCCTCTGCACTTGATAAAAAGAGTATGGAAAAACACTACGTTAAACCTCTGGTGACTCGTGGTATTGATGCATCTCGTATGATTGGCTTCAGTCTTAAATATGGTGCAAACAATAAATGTAAAGTCGCAGACGGTAGAGAATACCTAGATAATCTAATGAAAGCATTGGACGGTTTAGGTGTTACCACTATCTATTGCTGTGACTCCCTGTACTTCAAAATGCTAACTGGTGTTAAGAATACAGTAGTAAGTTTAGGTTATATGCTGCCATGTACAATGAAAGGTTACGAGCATATGAATGCTGTTGTAGGCTTTAACTATGGTGGCCTATATCACAACCCTGACTTGCAAAAGAAGATTGATTTATCCTTGGATACAATCTCAAATAATTTAAAAGGCACACATGTCGAGCTTGGTTCAGACATGATTCACACTGAGCACTATCCTAAGGGATTATCAGATATAGCTGAAGCATTGAACCAACTCCATAAGCATCCCTCATTAGTGTGTGATTTAGAGACATTCGGGCTGAAGTTCTGGGAAGCCGGGATAGGTACATGTGGTTTCGCATGGGATAAACATAATGGCATGGCTTTTGCTTGCGATTACGTCCCGTATGTAATGCCCAAAGTTATTGATGAAGTTACCATGTATGGTAAGCAGATTAATAACATAGAAGTTAAGAATTTAATATACAAATTTTTAATGGCCTACAAAGGTAAGCTTACTTACCATAATGCCAATTTTGATATCAAGATACTAATTTATGAGTTATTCATGAATGGTATGTTAGACCAAGCGGGAATGATTAAAGGCATCAAACAATTAACTAAAAATTTTGATGACACTAAATTAATTATTTACTTGGCCACTAACTCTTGTGCAGGTAACACACTTGGCCTTAAACCTAATGCTCATGAGTATGCAGGTAACTACGCCGAAGAAGATGTTAAAGATATTCGCAAAATTCCATATAAGGATTTACTACGGTATAACCTTATTGATTGCCTATGTACCCATTACGTAAAAGAAGTCTATTACCCGCAAATGGTAGAAGACAAACAATTAGGTGTATATAACACTATATTCAAACCTTACGTAAGTGTAATTTTACAGACTGAACTGACGGGTATGCCCCTTGATTGGGAACGTGTGCATGAAGTGAAAGCTGAATTAGAAGGTATTGAAGGTAAGTTTAAATCAGCCTTGTTTACATCACCAATAATTATTGATTATATCAAAGTATTGAGACAGAAAAAGTCTGATGAAAAGCATGAGGAGTGGAAGAACAAAACCGCACCTATTGAAGATTTTGCTAACCCTGACTTCAAGAGCCTGTACACAACGTTTAACCCCGGAAGTAACCCGCAGGTACAAGCGTTACTGTACGATGTTCTTGGGTATGATGTAATTGACCTTACTAAGTCCAAGATGCCAGCAGTTGGCGCTAAGACACTCGAGAAGCTACAATTTGTGGCTAAGTCACCTAAGCAACACGCTATGTTTGATGACCTTATTGGTCTAACCAAAGTTAGTAAAATATTATCTACCTTTATCGCTGCGTTCCTTGAGAACAGTGTGCAAAAAGAGGACGGTGTATGGTACTTACATGGCTCATTCAATATTGGTGGTACCGTGTCAGGCAGACTGTCTGCAAGTGCTCCTAACCTACAAACTATTCCTAGTGGCTCAACGTATGCCAAGATTATTAAAAGCTGTTTCGTTGCTCCTGAGGGATGGATATTTGTAGGTGCCGACTTCGCGTCATTGGAAGATAGGATATCTGCGTTAACTACCAAAGACCCAATGAAACTAAAGGTGTACACCGATGGTTACGATGGACATTGCCTAAGGGCATTTAGTTACTTCGGTGACCAGATGACAGGCATTGACCCTAACAGTGTGGATAGTATTAATAGCATTGCTAATAAATATGAAGACTTACGCCAAGAGTCTAAAAACCCTACCTTTGCACTAACCTATCAAGGTATGTGGAAAACCTTAGTTAATAACTTAGGGTGGTCTGAAGCCAAAGCCAAAGATGTTGAGAAAAAGTATCATGATATGTATGCAGTATCTGACTTATGGGTAGCTGATAGATTAAAGGAAGCTACTAAAGTTGGTTATATTACTACTGCATTTGAATTAAGAGTACGTACACCTATCTTAAAACAATCGTTATTGAATACAGCATCAACACCATTTGAAGCTGCGGCTGAAGGTAGAACAGCAGGTAACGCACTCGGGCAAGGTTATTGTATGTTAAATAATCGTGCTGCTATAGAGTTCCAAGACCTGACTTTTAATTCTAACTATGCAAATGATATACGTCCAATTGCGCCAATACATGATGCTAACTATTTCCTTATTCGTGAGGACATTGCAGTATTAGAATGGTTCAACAACACCTACATCAAATGTATTCAATGGCAAGAGTTACCTGAAATACAACATCCTGTTGTTAAGTTGGGTGGTAATTTAGAAGTGTACTTCCCATCTTGGGCTAAGAAAACTGTTATACCTAACGGTGCGAGCCAAGATGAAATATTAAACTTACTTAAGGAATTTAGTTAATGGAAACATACCAAATAGTATTATGTTGTTTACTGCTTACTTACTTGTTTTCAGTAGCACTTATGCCAATTGTGACATACAAACTTGGTGTAATGGCTGATGATGAACAGTGGGTAACTTGTAACTATAAAGAGATTAAAGAAATTGCGTGGATACCTGTAGCAAACACGGCGTT
>SPKZ01009022.1_pt1 | contig 28070 bp, 28 predicted proteins | sample 2456571 | NCBI WGS metagenome assembly SPKZ01 (sample SAMN11192286, study PRJNA482655) | marine metagenome | biome: ENVO:00000447; feature: ENVO:00000244|ENVO:00000211|ENVO:00000569|ENVO:00002023; material: ENVO:00002151; isolation source: ocean water from marine abyssalpelagic zone ... | reverse complement strand
TTCATTTATTCTCCTTAATCTTATATTCATTCCATCATATAAGAAAATAGTTAGCTGTTTAAGTGTTTCACCTTATTATGTAACACTGTTACAGAAAATGCTTTTCATGCTTTACATATTTACATTAACAAGCTTAAATTTAGCTTATATTAAAAAGTATGAATATCGATTAAATAGTACTTAAAGAGAATATAAAGAAAATAATGATAGAATATTTATGAAAAAATTTACATATAATTAGTTACATTAAGGAAAATTTATGGGAATTAGAAAAATAGCTGCTTTAGCAAATGTTTCAATTGCAACTGTTTCAAGAGTACTAAATACACCAGAGTTAGTAAAAGAAAACACCAGAAACAAAGTATTGAAAATTGCTCAAGAACTTGAGTATCATAAATACAATAGTTCTTATACTCCCGCTTTGAAAAAAGATGAAATTGCAGTAATTATGCCTGATGTAATAAACTCCTTTTTTGCAAGAATACTTGAAGGTATTGTTAAACAAGCAAAAGCACTAAAATTGCCATTAAACCTCTATTTAACGCATGATGATCCAGAAGAAGAACTCATAGCAGTAGATACTATTCTTCAAAAACAAACAAGAGGTGTTATTTTAATTCGTTCTCGTAATAAAGAAAAAGAATCTTCTAAAACAATTTTAAAATTGAACAAATACAATATTCCTTTTGTTTTAGTTGACAGAGATATTTCTTCTACTAATAACTCTGGGGTATTTTTATCAAATGCAAATGCAGTGTACGATGCTATTAATTTATTGCTGCAAGATGGTTATGAAAACATTTCCATTATTGCAGGAAGTAAAAACAGTTTAAATTCTAATCAACGCTTAGACGGTTATAAAGAAGCCTTGAATAAACATAATATTATAAGCCAAGAAAGTAATATTTACAGGGGTGATTTTTCAATGCAAAGTGGACTCGAGTTAACCAGAGAGATTTTAAAGAAAAAAGTGCTACCAGAAGCGATATTTTCGTGTGCAAATGAAATTACTATTGGCTGTTTAAAAGCAATTTCCGAGCATGGTTTAAGAGTGGGAAAAGATATTAAACTGTTTTCTTTTAACAAATTAGATGCCTCTTATTTAAACAATTTTGACATTTCTTATGTAGAGCATCCGGTTGAATCTATGGGTGAAAAAAGCGTTACAATATTAAAAAATAAATTTGTTGGAACAAAGGGTTTAATTAGAGAAATCGTTAATTATAAAATACACTATTAATAAAAAGGGAAAAAATGAATTATAATGAAGTTTTAGACGAGACTAGGTTGATTGCTATTTTAAGAGGTATTACACCTTCTGAAATATTAGGGGTGGCAAAAATATTGGTTAAAAGTGGATTTAAAATAATTGAGGTTCCTTTAAATTCTCCTGATGCTTTTAAAAGTATTAAAATGCTTGTTGATGAGTATAAAAATGACAAAGATATTTTTATTGGTGCTGGAACAGTATGCACTGTAAAAGATGTTGAAACATTAAAAGAAACAGGTGCATCTTTGGTTATTTCCCCGAATGTTGATGCAGAAGTTATTAAAAGAAGCAGGGAATTAAATCTTATTTCAAGCCCTGGGTTTTTAACTCCAAGTGAGGCTTATATTGCTATTAAAGCAGGTGCTCATTCTTTAAAACTCTTTCCTTTCAAACGTTTTGGTATTGGTTATTACAATGATATAAAAGTTATTATTCCCAAAGAATATCCTTTAGTTGTAGTAGGTGGAGTAGATGAGGAAAATATTTCTACTTTATTAGAAGAGGGAGTGGAATATTTTGGATTAGGAAGTTCTTTATATAAACCTTCTATGGACCTAGGTTTACTTAAAACAAAAGCAGATTTTTTTGTTAAAGCAATCAAGAACTATTATGACTAAGCTCATAATAGTAGATTGGGGTACAAGTAATTTTAGAGCACAGGTTCTAAATGAAAAACTTGAAGAAGTTCACAGTATTTCTTCAAATGAGGGAATGTTACAATTAAAAAAAAATGAATTTCATGCGTATTTAATTAATATTCTAAAAGACTATTTAGATGAAAACAGCATTATAATAATGTCTGGAATGGTTGGAAGTATGAATGGTTGGATAGAAACTCCTTATGTAGTCTGTGATACTTCTTTATCTTTACTTTCTAAAGAACTTGTAAAAATTCCTGATATCAAAGAAAATATTTATATTGTTCCTGGCGTTAAAAGTTTAAAAAATAATAAAATTGATCTAATGAGAGGAGAAGAAGTACAAGTTTTTGGTGCTTTAAAATTATTAAATAAAAAAGATGCAATGTTGATTCTTCCAGGAACTCATTCTAAATGGGTAGAAGTAAGAGGTGAAAAGATTATTGATTTTAAAAGCAATATGACAGGAGAGGTGTTTAATTTATTAAGTACCAAAAGTCTTTTGGCAAAATCAATTTCATCTCATGTAATAAACGAAGATACTTTTAAAAAAGGTTTGGAATTATCTTTTACTGATACCGGTTTACTTAATCAAATTTTTCAAGCACGAGCACAAGCTTCTATTCTAGGTGAGCATAATGTATATTCTTTTCTTTCTGGAATAATTATTGGAAATGAAATTAAAGAAATGAAAAATGTATATGAATGTAAGGAAGTTATTGTAGTTGGTTCTTCTTCTTTAAATGATTTATATACGCTAGCTCTTAATTTTTACAAAATTAAGATACAAAAGGTTGATGCAGGACTTGCTACGCAAGAATCAATGAAAGTTTTATATAAAGAAATAAGAAATTCAAGGAATTTAATATGAAAATGACATTCAGATGGTATGGAACAAATGATGTGATTTCTTTAGCCCATATTAAACAAATACCTGGAATTTCTGGAGTAGTTAGTTCTTTAGTAGATATTCCAGTAGGTGAAGTATGGCAGAAAAAAGATATAAAGAATTTACAAGATGAAGTACATGCACATGGTTTAGCTTTAGAAATTATTGAGAGTGTAAATGTTCATGAAGATATTAAACTGGGTTTACCTTCAAGAGATAAATATATACAAAACTACAAAGAAACACTAAAAAATTTATCTGAATTTGGTATTGAAACGGTTTGTTATAATTTTATGCCAATATTCGATTGGACAAGAACGGAACTTGCAAAAGAATTAGAGGATAAATCTACCGTTTTATCTTTTGACTATACACAATTAAAAGATCTTAGCGCCAAAGAACTAATTGAGCGAATAAAAAAAGATTCAAATGACATGGACTTACCAGGTTGGGAAACTGAGCGTTTGGATAAAATTGAAGGTTTATTTGAAGCCTATGAAAAAGTAAATGAAGAACAACTTTGGAAAAACTTAGAATATTTTTTAAAAGAAATTATTCCTTATGCCCAAAACTGCAATATTAAAATGGCAATACATCCAGATGATCCTCCTTTTAGTATTTTTGGACTTCCAAGAATCATGACCAATGCTTCTAATTTACAAAGAGTACTTGATATTATTCCTTCGCTTTCAAATGGTTTAGCTCTTTGCTCTGGTTCATTAGGGCCAAATGAAGACAATGATATTCCTTCTATGATAAGAGATTTTGGAGCGCAGGGAAAAATTCATTTTGCCCATGTACGAAATGTAAAACGCAAAGGTGAAAAAAGTTTTCATGAGAGCTCTCATTTATCAAGTGATGGTTCTTTGGATATTTATGAAATTATGAAAGCCTATAATGATATTAATTTCCAAGGACATATACGTCCCGATCATGGAAGAATGATTTGGGGAGAAAAAGGTATGCCTGGATATGGATTATACGACAGAGCTCTTGGAATTACGTATTTAAATGGACTTAATGAAGCCATTTCTAAAGCAAAAAATAAAGAGTAAACTAATTATTTATGCCTTAAAATAGATACTTACACTGTAGAATAGGAGATAAATTCACTCTTAATAGTTCTATATTGAAAAGAAGTTTGTTAAAAGATAATATATGACAGAAATTTAATTTAGCAATAATGAAAAAATATATGAAACTAAATTCCCACTTTCTCTCAGAATACTGCATTCCTTGTAAATAAGAGTTGTTAATATCCTAATAAGTAGAATTATTAACACCCTTTTACCAAATTATAAAATATAATTTGGTAAAGTAATTTTTTCTTCTTTTTGTTGAAAATATATATCTAAAAAGATATTATTAATTATATATTTTCCTTGTCCAATTTTTTTTATTAGTCCTTTATCTTCTAAAGAACTGTTTACATTATATAAAGTTTTACTATTTAGGTTAATTTTCTCTTTGTTTGCAATTGAATATAAAACATTTAACGAGTGTTTTTTCAGTTTTGCGTTAGATAATACTTCATCTAAGTAAGCTTTATTATTTAAAATTACATCTATTAAACTTTCATACCCATCTTTATTTGTAAGCTCCTTTATATTATTTACAATGGCTTTAAAATATAAGTGCTGCAATACTTGTAATGAATAATCAGGATGTCCTCCCAAGTAATCTAGTAGATACCTTAGTGATTCACATTTAATACCTTTATTTTTAAACTGTAAAATACTATATTCGTATAACTCATCTATGTCTAAGGGTAAAAGTGAAACAATTGTTACAAAAGGAAAGAAGGGCGAAGTTCTGTATTCAAAGATTTTCGTCATAATTGTCTCCATACTCCCCAGAAAAATATAGGTAATATTTTCATGCTGTTTCATCACAGAACTGCTTTTAATTAAAATTTCATCTGTAGCTATATTTAAAATATCTTGAAATTCATCAAGAGCAAACTTAATATTTATATTTTTCTTTTTTGCAATACTATTCATAATATTTAAACTATGTAAATAGTATTCAACGTCATCAATCTTTTTATTTTCAAGTATCTTAATTGTAGATTCTGCAATATCATCTATTTTTAATTTTTGAATAGCTTTGAAAAGATCAAACATTGAGTTTTTTGTTTGATATAAGAAGTTATCAATCGAATATATTTTATATGCACTGTCTATTATCGTATCTGCTAATGCGGTAAGAGAACTAGCTCTTTTAATATCAACATATACAAATTCATACTCTTTTTTATTTTTTAGCATATGTTTTACCAAAGAGGTTTTCCCAAATCTTCTTGGCGCTTTAATCATAAATGACTGATTGTGGTCAATATAAGTTTTAAACAGTGCTAAATGTTTGTTTCTACCAATAAAATTTTCTCCCGTTACTGGTTTACCCGTTATAAACATTATTATCCTTATCAAGTTATATATAAGATAATTATATCTACTAATTAAATGGATGTCAATTTTAACAAGTAAAATTCTACTTATAGTTGCTATATCTATTAATTATATAGATAAATTAATCATATATATTAATGGATACTTGTGAATATTTCTCTCTTATAAGAATAAAACTAAATATTTAATATCATTTTCAAAAAATATTCTTCAAAATATTTCAAAATTATTTTATTTTATTTGCTTCAATTTTGTGAAATGTGAATAAAATTATTTTTACCATACCGATATAGTAGGCTATTATTGATTTAATTTCAATTTTTGTTTAATTATACTTTTGCTGATATCATTTAAAAAATATCTATCTTTTCTCATATGAAACAAATACTGGCAATATTAAGTTCTTAAATTTAATGATACTAAAAGTTACATATTAAAAATAATAGTTTTTTATAATTGTAAAATATTTTTTAATTTGTGTATAATATACCTATTTGTGCTAGTATTAATTTAGTTTATGTTCCATATAAATTAAACAAAATAAAAAAAGGAAACAAAATGAAAAAAAGTATTGGTTGGGTATTAAGCCTAAGTTTAATGTTAAGTTCACTTCTTGGGGCTGCTTCAATTTTGAAAACAAAGGGTCCAAATGGTAATAGTGCTGTTTCATATAAAGAAATTAATATTTCTAATGATCAAAAAGATCAAATAAGAAAGAAGAATTTGAAAGCAGTTTTATTGTTACATACGAGTTCTGATTTTACGAATTCGATTAAACTTGGAGTGCAAGAGTCTTTTAAAAATCTTGGTATAGATTTAGTCTTAACAACGGATGCTGGTTTTGATTCAAATAAACAACGTATGGATATTGAAACAGCTATGGTATTAAACCCTGATATTATTATTACATTAATATTAGATCCCGTTTCAGGCGCGGTGGCATTAAGACCAGCTATTGAAAAAGGTATAAAAATTGTATTAATTAGCAACTTACCTAAGGATTTTAAACATCTTAAAGATTATGCATCTATTGTAACAGATGATTTATTTGGAATGGGAGAAGCTGTTGCACAAATGATGAATACACAGTTAAAGGGTAAAGGTAATGTTGCCTTAATGTACCATGATGCGAATTATTATGTTACCAATCAAAGAGATCAAGCTGTTAAATCAGTTTTAATCAAAGAATACCCCAGTATTAATATTATCACCTCAAAAGGAATTGCAAATCCCAGTGATGCGGAAGCAATTGCGGGCGCTATTATTACTCAAAATCCAAATGTTAATGCAATTTATGCACCTTGGGACAGTATTGCAGAAGGTGTTGTAGCAGCAGCAAGATCAGCGAATAGAAGAGATATTAAAATATATACTATGGATTTAGGTGAAATTAATGCACTAGATATGGCAAAAGGAAGAAATATTTCTGGAATAATTGCTGATTTACCTTATGAATTAGGGGAAACGGTTGCTAAAGTGGGAGCATTAAATGTAATTAATATAAAAACACCACCTTTTATTACAGTTCCTGCTATTAAAATTTCAAAAGATAATTTAGAAGAAGCGTGGAAAGAATCATTAAAAAGAGATTTACCAAAATCGGTTAAGAGAGCATTATCTAGATGATAGAAAAAGAATATGCAATAGATATTGAGAACTTAAACATAAGTTTTAATAATGTAAGCGTTTTAAAAAATGTAAACTTCTCTTTACGTGAGGGGGAAATACACGCTTTGGCTGGTAAAAATGGTGCTGGAAAATCTACTTTAATGAAAGCCATTACAGGTATTAATCCCTCTGATAAACATTGCATTAAAATTTTTGGAAAAAGTTTTGATAAGTACACTACTGCTGAGGCTCTTGAATCAAAAATTGCAATGGTATATCAGGACTTAAGTTTAGTCAAAACAATGAGTATTAGTCAGAATATTTTTCTTAATAACGATTCTTTTAGTAAATATGGCATCTTAAATGATGCCTTGGCTAATGAAAAAGCAAAAGAACTTCTTCTTTCATTAGGAATAGATAATATTGATGTAAATACCTTAGTAAGTGACATTTCTGTAGGAGAGGCACAATTAGTTGAAATTGCAAAATCATTAGCAAATGAACCTAAAATTTTAATTCTTGATGAACCTACTGCTTCATTGACGTCAGCTGAAGTTAGTAAGTTATTTGAATCAATTAAATTGCTTCAAGCAAAAGGCATGAGTATTGTATATATAACTCATTATTTGGATGATATTATGAGTTTATGTAATGCCGTAAGTGTTTTAAGAGATGGCGAAATTATTTCTTCTTGTAAAACTGAAGATACTTCTATTGAAGAAATAATTTCAGGCATGTTAGGTGAGGATAATTTAAGCACGCGTAATTGGAGAAATAATAAAGAAGTCATTGATAAATCTGAAATGCCTTTATTGGAGTTAAAAGATATTTCAAGCTCTTATGTTAATAATATAAATTTAAAAGTATACAAAGGTGAAATTGTAGGTTTAGCTGGTTTACTTGGAAGTGGACGAACAGAAATATTAGATTTAATTTATGGTTTAACAAATAAAGATTCTGGTGATGTAATTATAAAAGGGGAAAAAGTTACTATTAATTCGGTGCAAGATGCGATTAAGAATAAGATTAGTATGTCTCCTGAAGAAAGAAGAACACAAGGCTTAGTTCTAGACTTTAGTATAAAACATAATCTTGTAATGCCAATATTAAACGAAGTATCTAAGATGTTTATGATTAATTCAAAAAAAGAAATAAAAATTGCTTCGCATAATATTTCCTATCTAAAAATTAAATGTAATGGTCCAGAGCAGGCAATAAAATATCTATCTGGGGGAAATCAACAAAAAGTTGTTATAGGAAAGTGTTTGGCTAGTAAATCAAATATTCTACTTTTAAATGATCCCACTTTTGGAATTGATATTCACTCAAAGCTTCAAATTATGAATATTATAAAAGAGTACGTAAAAGAAGGAAACTGTGTCATTTTTGTTTCCTCAGAATTTAAAGAAATTGCTGATTTTTGTGATAGGACATATATCGTAAAAAAAAGAGAAATTGTAAAAGAGTTAAACAATGATGGCTTAAGTGAAGAAAAACTTTTACAAGAAGTACAATAAGGAAAATTATGGTGAATATTAAGAATATAAATTGGAATGACTATATTATATATATTGTTTTTATAGCAATTTTTGTTTTTTTTGCAGTTACATTAGGAGATAAGGGCTTTTTAAGTTCTCAAAACTTGATGAATATTGTGCGACAAACAACTATGATAGGAATAATGGCAGTTGGGGTAACTTTTGTTTTATCAACGGCAGAGATTGACCTCTCTTTTGGAAGTATTGTTGCATTAAGTGCTATTGTTTGCGCGCTTGTACTTGAGAACACAGATAATATTGTAATCAGTGTTTTTGCAGGATTAGCAGCAGGTACCTTAGTTGGTGCTATTAACGGTTTTTTTGTGGGATATGTCAATATTCCAAGTTTTTTAGTAACTCTGGGAATGACAGGCATTGTTGCAGGTATTTCAAGAAATATTACAGAACTTAGATCAATTCCAATTGATAACGATACTTTCTCTTTTATTTTTGGAAATGGTGATATTGCAAATGTCTCAGTATTATTTATATGGTTGTTATTTGTAGGTATTGTTGGGGCAATTTTATTAAATAAAACCTCCTTTGGGAGGCAGGTATTAGCAACGGGTGGCAATATGTTGTCTGCCATTTATTCTGGTATTAATGTCAGTAAAATAAAAATGCAAGTATTGATGTTAAACGCATTTTTAGCTGCTCTTGCTGGTATTTTATATGCAGGTAGATTAGAAGGTGCAAGATATACTCTTGGTGAAAATGATTTAATGATGGTAATTGCTGCTGTTATTATTGGAGGAACCAGTTTATTTGGTGGAAAAGGTAGAATAATTGGTTCAATTATAGGGGCATTGTTAATGGGTATCATAAACAATGGACTGATTTTAATGGCACTATCCATAGATCATCAAATGATTTTAAGAGGAATTATAATTATTCTTGCTGTAACAGTTATGATGAAAACTGAAAAAAAATAGAAAGGTATAATATGAATTCGATTAAAAACATAATCAAAGAAATGAGTTTAGAACAAAAAGTTGGACAACTCTTTATAGTTGCTTTTCCTTCTAAAGATATAAATAACATTTCTCCACTTATTGAAAAATACCAGATTGGGGGATGTTATATTTCAGATGAAAATGCACGTTCTTTTGATGAAGCACAAGAGTTAAGCAATAAAATACAAACAATAGCTTTATCTCAAAATAAACATCTTCCTTTGCTTCTTGCAGTAGATCAAGAAGGGGCTTGGAGTGTTCTATCAGATGACTCAATTACAGGACCAGGTAACTTAGCGTTGGGCGCATTGAATGATGTAAAAAGAACTGAAGAAATGTACAGTATTTTTGCACAAGAAATGACAGATGTAGGTTATCAATGTATTTTAGGACCATGTTGTGATATTAATTTAAATACAGACAATCAAATTATAGGAACGCGAGCTTTTGGAGAAAATGCAGAGCTGGTTTCATCTCATGTAAAAGCATCTATTAGAGGAATGAAACAAAACAATTGTATAACAGCAGCAAAACATTTTCCAGGACATGGAGATACACATAGTGATAGCCATAGAGAGATTCCTATTGTAAATAAATCTAAAGAAGAATTATTTAAAAATGAGCTTTTACCTTTTCAAGCTGCAATTGATGCTGGAGTTGATTTAATAATGACAAGCCATATTTTGTATCCTAGTTTTGATGAACAATATCCTGCAACACTTTCTTATAATATTTTAACAAAATTATTAAAAGAAAAAATGAACTTTAAAGGCTTAATAATTACGGATAGTATGAATATGGGGGCTATACGAAAAACCTATTCAGTGGAAGAATCAACTATTTTAGCTTTAAAAGCTGGGGCTGATTTTATAATGCTTTCAGAAGAACATTATGATCATAATGAAGATTATTTAGAAAATCAAATCAAATCCATACATTCAATTATAGATGCCGTTAGAAATAAGGATATAGATATAAAATTAATTGAAGAGAAACTTGAACGAATTATATCGTTCAAAATAGAAAAAATTTTAAATAATAGAAAAGAAGTAGCTAGAAGAACACGTGTAAATAATATAAATGTTGAAAAAAAAGTTAGCTATGATTCTATTAAGTTATTAAAAAATAAAACACTTAAATTTCCTTTAATAAATAAAAAGATAGCACTGGTTAATGCTACACCTATTAGCTCTTATAGTAATGTAGTTAATATAAGAGGTATTGGTCCAAATCAAAGCATTAGTGCATTTACAACATTTAGTGAAACATTTGAAGCTCTTAGTAAAAATTCAAAAATTATTTCTTATGAAAATACAAGGCAAGAAAATTTAGATTCTTTTGAGACTATTATTCTTGTAACAGAAGACTATCCTTTACCAGGTGAAGATTTTGATAAAAAAGAACAAATAAAAAGAGTTAATGAAATACTTACAAAGTATAATGACAAAACACTGGTGCTTGGGTTAAGAAGTTCGTATGAATTAAAGCATTTTCCTAGTGTCAATAATTATATGTGTGCATATACAAGCCGTAATGTAAGTGCAAAAGAAGCTGCAGAAAAACTATTAAATATCAGTGTTAAGTAAAAAAGAAACTTCTTTTTTACTTAACTTTTTTAATCGTTTCTCACAAAATTTTAATATTAGAAAGTAAAAACTAACTAAGATAATAAATTTAAGGGAATGTATTGTATTTAACTTTAACATTTTAATTCTTCTTTTTATAATTAAAAGTAGTAATATGAGCATTTTTTTATTTCTTATTTAATTTATGACAGAACTATTTAAAGGGACTTAAGGAAGTCCTTTCTAAAGCAAAAAATAAAGAGTAAACTCTTTATTTTTAACTTACATTATTCCAAAATGATCCCAGGCTTCAACAGTCGTCATTCCTTCTTTTAAAGCTTCCATTACTTTTTTCTCAGTATTTGCTTTTTCAAAGGCTTTTATAAAAACTTCTTTTACATGTTCTTTTGGAACAATACAAACGCCATCTATATCGCCTACAATAATATCACCATCATTAATAGTAACTGCTTCAATTTTAATAGCTACTCTGTATGCAATAACTTTTCCTCTTGGACCTTGATCTTGCCCGTAAGAACCAAAAGAAAAAGTGGGGAAGTTTAATTTATTAATGCCTCTTGTATCTCTGTGATAACCATTTACAACAGCTCCTCTTGCTTTTAATTGCAAGGCTCTTGTAGACATAAGTTCTCCCCATAAAGCATAAGTGGGAGAGGAACCTGCACAAATGTAAATTTCATCTTCTTTTAAATCATCCAAAGCTTCAAACATTATTCCAAAAGCTCTGTTATAAACATCACTTTTAGAATCTCCTAAAGTAAGTTCAAATACATCTGTTTCTAAAACAGTCATAGCCCTTCCAATTAATAAATCTGCTTTTGGATTCAAGGCTTTAATTTGAGGACTTAAGAATTGATTTCTTAAATTCATAAGATCCATTACATCCCCAATTACTGCTGTAAATAATTCTTTTTGAGCTAAAGCAAATAATTCTTTATCATTTTTCCAGGTATACACACTAAAGCCTATTTCTTTTCTAAAGGCATTTTCATGTCTTTTATCATAGGTACAAAACGCTTCATTACGGCATCTACTATACGTTTTCCTTTTTCTTTTGAAGCTACTCGTGGATCTCCATAAATACCATTGCTTGTATATTCTTTCATAGATCTGTGTAACATTGCACGTGAGCCTCTAATTAAATCAGCTGCTGCCCACTCAAAAGTAGTGGTAACTGGACCATTTACAATTTCTTTTTCTCTTACATTATTACCTTCAATATACTGTAATAAAGAAGTTTCAAATTCACAAGCATGACCTACTCCAAATAATCCTGTTTCAGTAATATCAAAAAGTTCTTTTGAAGCAATTTTCCACCAAGTCATAATGGCTAAATTACAATCTGGATTTTTAACTCCAAAACTTTCAACTACAACAGAACCCCAAGCTTGATTTCCTCCATGGCCATTAAAAATAATAATATTTTTAAAACCATTTCTAGAAACTGAGCTTAAAACATCTTTTACATAAGCTATAAGTGTTTCATGAGATACGCTTAACGTACCTGGAAACTCCATATGATGTTCAGAGGAGCAAATAGCTAAAGGAGGTAAAATCAATACCTCTTGTTCAATCTCTTTATTTAATTCATGACAAAAATATTCTGCAATCAAAGTATCTGTTTCCACGTTTAAATGTGGTCCATGTTGTTCAATTGCACCAATTGGAAGAATAACAGGTATGCTTTTATCCAAATTTCCGATTTCTTTTGAAGTTAAGTGTTTCCAAATCATTTTTTTACCGCCCACATTTCAATTTCTACTTTAAAGGTATATAACAATCCTGCTTGAACAGCTGCTCGTACAGGATAAGGTTCGCACATCATGCTTGAATAAACTTTATTAAATCTTGGCCACTCATCTAAGTCGGTAAGCCAAACATTTACTTTAAATACATCTTCTAAACCAACGCCAGCTGTATTTAACTGTTTTTTGCAGGCATTAATTGTAAATTCTGTTTGTTCTTCTATTGTATCTCCTATGACATTTCCTTCAACATCAATAGGAGCTTGCCCAGAAATAACAACTATTTTAGAAGGTTCAACTACTAAAACAGGAGAATAAGGACCCGCAGTTTTATGTTGTGAGGCACCAGCAGGCACAGAAAAATTAGGTTTTTTTTCTGCAATTGTTACCGTATTTGCTCCCATAGGATTTGGCATATAACCTACAAAACCAATAATTTTCCAATCCCCATTAATTTTTCGCATTTTATAAAGTGTTTGCCATAAAATGGGCTCTACTGTTCCATCAAGTTTGGTAATAGCACCATCAAACTTTTTATGTAAAACAGCTGATTCGCCTTTTATTTCGATGTCTCTTAAGGTAGTTGCATTAAATAAGCTTTCTCTTTTGTCTTCTTTATATTCATTTGAAGCAAAATCAGCGGCTTGTTTTAACCAGTCTTCTTTATAGGTTTCTAATGAATCATAAGTAAGAGACCATGAATCTGGATTGGCACTTTTTCTGGCATCTATTCCCATGAAGTTTTCTTCGTGAAAATCTTTTTCACACATAGACCAGTCTTGTGCTAAAAATGCATCAATATCTATTCTTACTACTTTTTCCCAAATACTGTATCTGTCTTTATCATTTTTTGAAAATGGGTTTATATCATAGGCCATATTTTTCCTTTAGTTAATTATTTTTTCTGTTTTAGAATCAAATATATGTGTTTTTTTAACATCATACGTAACATACAAATCTTTATTTTTATCGAATATTTCTTTTCTTGAAAATGCAATATTGATTTCGTTTTCTCCGATTTGTCCATATATCACATTTTCGGCACCTGTATATTCATGAATTTTAATATTTACTTTAAGACCTTGGTCTTTGTTAACACAATGGAAATCTCTGGGTCTTATTCCTAAAATAATTTCTTGATTTTCACTGAGACTTGTTTCCGGATTTAGTGCAAAACTGGTACCATCTTGTGTTAATAAAGTAGGAATATTTTTCACAAATTTTATATTTCCTTTTACAAGTGAAATATTAGGACTTCCTAAAAAGGTAGCTGTAAAAATACAATTGGGTCTGTCGTATAAATCTTCAGGAGTTCCAATTTGAATGGCATATCCCTTGTCCATTAATACAACTTTATCTGCCATTGTCATCGCTTCTACTTGATCATGTGTAACATAAATAGTGGTTGTTTTTAATCTTTTTTGTAAAGATTTGATTTCATTTCTCATTACAACTCTTAATTTTGCATCAAGATTTGATAAGGGTTCATCAAACAAAAAGAACTTAGGTTTTCTTACAATTGCTCTTCCCATAGAAACTCTTTGTCTCTGTCCCCCTGAGAGGTTTTTAGGTAATCTATCAAGATAATCACCAATATTTAATAATTTTGCTGCGGCTCTTACTTTTTGATCAATTTCACCTTTTGGCATTTTTAAAATTCTTAAACCATAAGCAATATTGTCATATACACTCATATGTGGATATAAAGCATAAGATTGAAATACCATAGACATATCTCTTTTTTGTGGGCTTACTTCATTTGCTACTTGCCCATCAATTATTAACTCTCCAGAAGAAATTTCTTCTAAACCACAAATCATTCTTAAGAGTGTAGATTTTCCACATCCTGATTCACCAATTAAAACGACAAACTCACCATCTTTAATATCTACATTGATACCATGAAGAACTTGTACTCCTTCATAATCTTTTTTGATATTTTTTAATTCCATTGTTCCCATACTATACTCCAAAACTTTCAGATGTAATATCTTTTGCAAAAGGTGCAACCCCAGCACTTAATCCTGCATCCACTCTTAAATTAACCCCTGAAATACAAAATGCATCATCGCTTGCTAAAAACAGTGTTGCTTTTGAAATACAAGCAGGTGTTGCAATACGTTTTAAGGGATACCATTTTAATAAATTATCAAAGGTCTCTGGATTATTTTTTATTCTAAAATCCCAAGCTTTTGTTCTTACACTGCCCGGACTTACTGTATTTGCTCTAATATTATATTGTCCATATTCAGTTGCAATAGCATTCATATATTGAACAAGTGCAGCTTTAGAAGCACTGTAAGCAGGATTTCCAACACAGCGGTCTGAATTTACAGAACCAATAGTAATTATATTGCCTTGTTTTGCTTTTTTCATATGTACTAAACATGCATTGGTAATATAAAAAGTTCCATTTATATTAATTTCTATATCGTCTTTCCATAATTGAACACTTGTAGTATTTAGACTTTCTGCTTTAGTAACGCCTACATGATTGATTAAAATATCAATTTTCTTGCGTTCTTTTATTACTTCTTCTATAATATTTTCTATTTCTTCTTGATTAGAAATATTTGCAATTACGCGTTTAAATGCTAATAAATTTTCTTTTTTTAAATCATCTAAAAATGGGTCTAAAGTAGACGCTCTTACTCCAAGAGTTACTACAAAACCACCTTCTTTTATAACTTGACGTGTCATCTCTTGCGCCATTTCACCGGCAGCTCCTGTAATAACAACAACTTTATCTTTAAATCTCATTTTTTTCCTTCACTTATTTCACGGAACCAGAAGTTAATCCGCCCACTAAATGTTTTTGTAACCAAGCAAATAATATTGCTACTGGAATGGTTGCAATAATTACTGAAACCATAATATAATCCCATCGTACTGAATAATAACCCGTCATCTCAATAATTCCTAATTGAATGGTATAAGAAGAACTATCTCTTAATGTAGAGAAAGCAATAATAAATTCATTCCAGGAGTTTACAAAAGTAAACATGGCAACAATTACAACAGCAGGAAGTGCAAGAGGTAAGAAGATAGTTAATAAACTTCTAAAACGACTAGCACCATCAATCCATGCTGATTCTTCCAAGTCTTTAGGAATGGTTTCAAAATAACTTTGAAGCATCCATACACAAAAGGCAATATTAAAAGCAGCATAAATAACAGATAAAAAGCCAAGTGAATCTACAACACCCATATACACCATTAATCTAAATAATCCAAGTACTAAAACAATTGGAGATAACATTTGTGTTACTAGTAAAAAGAATCTATAAGCTGTTTTCCCTTTAAAATCAAAACGTGTCATAGCATAAGCACAAGGTGCTGCAACCACCAAAGCAATAATAGTTGCTACTGTACTTATGAACAAGGAATTAAGCAAAGAGCTTGCAATATTTGTATTTTGCCAAACCTCAATAAAATTGCCCCATTGAAACTCACTTGGCAAAAAATTAGGTGGAATTTGTGTTAATTCATTTCTTGGTTTCAAAGCCGTTAATACTGTTACAACAAAGGGAAATAAAACAGTAAGCATTACAGGAAGTAATACCAACCAACATATGATGGTTCTAATTATTTTTTTCTTTTTCATTTCTTTTCTTTCATAGCTACATAAGCATATATAAAGGTAAACATTAATAATAATGACAACATAATAATTGAAACAGCAGCAGCTAAACCAATCTCTCCATATTGAAATGCCATCTTATAAAGATAAGTAGGCAGAATATCTGTAGAGTTAGAAGGTCCACCTTCTGTTAAAATCCAAATTATTGGAAAAGAATTAAAGACATATATTACATTTAAAACAATCGCTATGTTTATAAATGGTTTTAATAAAGGTAAAGTCAATGTTCTTAACCTAGTAAAGTATGAAGCTCCATCTAAAAAAGCAGCCTCATATATATCTCTTGGAATTGACGTTAATCCACCCATTAATATTGATATAGTAAAAGGAATAGAAACTAAAATTCCAATAAGAATTTGCATGGGAAAAGCAGTACTAGCATTTGCTAACCAGCCTATATTTTCATCAATCAAACCAAATGATAAAAGAACGCTGTTTAACATTCCATACTCTGGATTTAATATCCACTTCCATATTACTGCTGTCATAGCTAAAGAAATAGCCCATGGCAACATAATAATAGTAGTAGCAATGCCTTTACCATAAAAATCTTCGTTAAGTGCTAAAGCAATAGGAACGGAAATAATTACCGTTCCTAAAACTACGCTTACTGTCCAAAAAAGTGTTCTTAATAATACTTCAAAGAACAATTCATCTTCAAATACATCTTGATAATTCAATAATCCAATAAAACCGTTTAAGTCACCAAAGGTTCCTACATCATTTACAGATAATCTAATTAAATCAATAATCGGATAAGAAATAATAATAAATGCAAGTAAAAAACTTGGGGCTATATATAATAGTGGTTTTAAAGATTTTTTATTCATAACTATTTTCTTGCTGCTCTATTAATTTTTTTATGAGCTGTTTTTAGCGCTTGTTCCGGAGTTTTTTTACCAGAATAAATTGCTTGTAATTCATTTCTTAAAATGTCGATAATTTTTGTTGATTTTGCATGTATAAATGCAAACTTAGCATTTGGAACGGCTGAAATCATAGCTTGTAAATGTTTTGCTTCAAAAGCTTTATCTTTTCCAGCTTCAATTGTTACAGGTAAAAGATTTGCTTTTGCAATCCAATCTGCTTGGTACTTAGGTTTAACAGAAAACATTAAAAACTTAACAGCATCTTTTTTGTTTTTAGAATTTTCAGATAAATGAACAGCATCGATTACACCTAATGTAATACCTTTTTTACCTTTAACCATACCTGGTACATCAGTTTGTACAAAGTTAATGTTATGACCTTCACTTGAAATTTGCTCTGCTAATACTCCATGAGTAATCATCATTGCTAATTTACCTTGTTTGAATAATTCTTGTAAATCTTCTCTGTTATATGAGGTTACGTTTTTTTGAGCATATCCCTTTTTAATTAAATCATTATAGAAATTGGCTGCTTTTAACGCTGCGTCTGAATTAAGAGCAGACTTAGTACCACCCACTGTTTTGTCTAATACTGAACCACCAAAGTTCCATAAAGCATAATAGAAATATTTTTCCATTTCAACTTCTTTTCCTTGAATACCGAAACCATACGCATCCGTATTTTGAGATACTAATTTAGCTGTTTCTTGAAGTTGGGTCCATGTAGTAGGAACTGTAGCACCTGCTTTTTTTAATAAATCTAAGTTTACATATAAGTTTCTAGCAGATGTTACACTAGGAAGTGCATATAATTTTCCATTTACTTTAGCCGCTTCTAAAAGTGATGCTGGAAATTGTGCTTTATCACTGTCTGAAAGATATGAATCTAAAGCTACAATTTTATTAGCAGCAGCGTAAGTAGGAACCCACGCTCTTGTAGAATAAATTAAATCTGCATTTCCCCCAGAGAAAAAATCAGTTTGTAATTTTTGTTGCCATGATGACCAAGAACCTACTTCTAATTTAACATCAATTCCTGGGTTTTCTTTTTCAAAGTCAGCAACAATTTTTTCAAATGCAGGTTTTGTACTGTCTGCATATGCAGGAACAGATACTCTTAATGTTGAAGCATAAGTTAATGTTGATAAAACGCAAACTCCAGTTAATACTTTTAAAATACTTTTTTTCATAATCTTCCTTTTTAATTAATTATACGACAATAATGTCAACAATCACAAAATCTGAGGGATGTTTACTAGCCAAAAAAAACATCCTTAAACAATTTTATGAAACAAATACTTCATTGGTCTTAAATGATTCTATAGCCTCCTCATCAAGTTCTATCCCCAAACCTAAACCTTCTGGTAAATAAGCATACGGTGCTTCTATTCTTAGTGGTGTTTTTAATAAATCATGACTTCTTATTAGTCTTCCAAAAATATCACTTGGCCAAATACAATTTTGAGTTGCACTTACTTGGTGGATATACATTGCTTCTAAAATACCTAAATCAATTTCAGATCCATGCCAAGAATACATATTTGCAGCATTTGCAATTAAATCTTGTTGTTGAAATTTTGCAAGTCCTGCATTAAAGTTAAAACCATCTGCTGATCTGTGATTTAAAATATTAATTACATCATGAATTCTCTGCCCTTGATAAATATAAGGTAAAGAAACATGTCTAACAATCTTTATATCTGTGAATTCTCTTAAACTTGCATAATCTTGAATCATCCAAAAAGGCATAGGATCTTCTAAACAAAAAACATTTCCTACTTTTTCTAAGTCTCTTACAATTTTTTTAGTTTCACCTAAATTTTCCCATCGTTGATTGGGATCAAAAATTACTGTCATATTAGGAGCAGCTTTTTTAATCTCTTCACATGTTGCTACTACATCATCCTCTAAATCAGCTTTAAACTTAATACTGTCATATCCCATATCTGCAAAATTTTTAGCAACTGCTCCAACTTCAGATACTTCTCTATGTGATGACCAAGAACCAACTTTTACTTTATCTTGTAATGGCCCTCCTAATAAATCAACCACTCTTAATTCGTGTGATTTAGCATAAGCATCCCAAATACAACACTCAAAACCGTCATATTCTCTGTACAAACCAATAGGAAGTTTTCTTAAAGACAAATCACTTAAATCAACACCAATAAGGGATTGTGCGATATTTTTAACCAAGTCCATGTTATGGTCTCTATAGAACTCACCAAAACCAATGATTCCATTTTCTAATTCCATTCGAACAATTAGTTTAGGAAGTTCATCAAACTGTGCAGACCAGCCATCACTTGCTTTTTTTATCACAGGTAACATATGTAAGGGTTTGTTAATACTCTTACTTGATATCATGCCTTCTTTTGCGGGTACGATAACTTCTGTGAAATGAAAAGATTTGATTTTGTTATTCTTCATAAATATCCTTTAAAATATTATATAGGTTCAAAATTTCATATTAACTTAAGAAAAAGTATTAAATGAATATCTGATTGTAAATATATATTCAATTATGACATTAAATTAGCAGAAAAAAAGATTTATTGAATAATTCAAGCTTTAAATATCAATTATGTTTCAAATTGAAACTTTTAATAATAAACTTGAATTCATTTTGTTTTATTATTCATTGTTATGAATATTATTATCAGTAATATATTTCATTTTGAAATATATTTAGCCTAAATTATTTAAATATGAAATATTTAAAAAAAAGAGTGGTAGTAGTGTTTTTGTGAGATAAGCTATGCAAAAAAGAAGCACATTTAAGATATGCCTCTTTTTAATCTTTTTAGTATTTTTGATTTGCTTTGTCTACTTCTTGGATATATACGCTTAAAAGTTCTTTCGCTTTTGCATCGTATTTTTCTTCAATAAGTTTTTTTACTGCGGGTTGTGAAACTGCTCTCATTCTGTTTAGTTCTTTGGCACTTAAGGAAGTGACTTCCATTTTTGTAGATAAAAAAGCAAGACCTCTTGAATCGGAATTAGCAATAGCTAAAGAAACACCACGACCTGCTATTATTCCAGCTTTTGTAGCTCTGTTTATAATTCTTTTTTCATCTTCACTTAAAGACTTATAGAATTTTTTATTCATAGTAAAAGTATAAGGCGTGAATAAATGATTTGTTACAGTTAAGTACTTTTGTACTTCATAAAATTTGGCAAAACTTACTGTTGGAATTGGATTCATTTGTCCATCAATTACACCTGTTTGTAAACCTGAATATACTTCAGCCCATGATAAAGGATACGCTTGTGCACCTAAAGAATTTAGAATTTTTTGATGGGAAGCCAAGGTCATAGTTCTAATTCTTATACCTTTAAAATCTTCTAATGTTTTAATTGCGCGCTTTGAATTCGTAATTCCAAAAAAACCACCCGTATCAGGAAAACCAAGTACTTTTACATCTTTTAATTCTTTTTCCATATCAGAAGCCATTGCTTCCCCAAAAGCACCATCCCAAACACTGTAAGCTGCAATATAAGAGTTAAAAGCAAAAGGCAAATCAATAATACCAATTCGTGGGTAAGATGATGCCATTGCTCCTACACTTGTGATGGTGGCTTGTATAATTCCTTTTCTTGTCATTGATAAATGTTCTTTAGAAGAACCTAATTGATTTGAAGGATAAATTTCAACTTTAATTTCGCCATTACTTGCTGTTTCTACAATACTTTTGAATGTTCCTGCAAAAGCATGAGCAGGGTTTTCAAATACATCCTCTTTATTGTCATGAGCAAATTTAATTGTTTTTTGTGCATAAGCACCACTAATCATAAGTCCTGTTAATAATACACTTGTTACTATTTTTTTCATTTTTTATCCTTTTTAATTCTTTTCAAGCAAAGAGTTAACATCTCGCTTCACAATCTCTTTTCAAAATAAATATTTCCTCCCTTATAAATTTATAAATTCTTATAAAAATCCCAATAACCTTGGAATAAATAAAGCAAAATCTGCCCAATAAGCAAACAAAAATAATACAGCTATTTCTACAATTAAAAATGGCCATAAACTAGCAGCTATACGTTCCATTTTTTCTCCTGTAACAGAAGACAGTACAAAAAGACAAGCTCCAATAGGAGGAGTCATGAGTGATATATTTAAAGCAAGAACAAAAATAATACCTGCATGTAAGGGATCAATTCCAATGCTAGCTGTTATAGGCACTAAAATAGGCGCTAAAATAATTAACATGGCTGTAATATCCATAATCATTCCAACCACAAGTAAAAACACAATAATCAGTAATAAAATCAAATAGGGGTTTTCTGTAATCCCAATAATTGCCGAAGTCAAAGCTTGAGGGATTTGTTCAAAACTTAAATACCAACCTAAAATAGAAGCAGAAGCAATAATTAAGAAAATTACTCCACAAATTCTTGAAGTACTTAGAATAATAGAAGACAAAGCAGAAAAACTTAAATTTCTATATACAAAAACGCCTAAAATTAAAGCATAAGCAACAGCAATTGAAGCAGCTTCTGTTGGAGTAAAAATACCAAAAATAATTCCACCTAAAATGATTAAAGGCATAATCAGTGCTAAATAAGCTTCTTTTAACGCATGAATAACATCTTTAAAAGAAGCTCTTTTTGCAGCCATTGGAAAATTTCTACGTTTTGATACAACAGTAATTACCATCATACAAACAATACAAATTAAAATTCCAGGAAGAATTCCTGCTGCAAATAAACCCCCAATGGATACTCCCATTAAAGAACCATAAACTACCATTAAACCAGAAGGTGGAATAGTAGGGCCAATAATAGAACCTGCTGCTGTAACTGCACAGGCAAAGGGTCTGTCATAACCTGCTTTTACCATGGCTGGTACTAGTGTTCTTCCAAAAGCGGCCGCATCACTAGTAGCTGCTCCACTTACTCCTGCAAAAAACACAGAAGAAATCATATTTGCATGGGCTAATCCTCCTGGTTTATGTCCTACTAGAACATTTGCAAAAGCAATTATTTTACTTGTAATTCCAATATGATTCATAATTTCACCTGCTAAAATAAAAAATGGCATGGCTAAAAATGGAAAAAGATTTAAACCATTGAATATTTTTTGGGGAACAACAGACATGAAATCAAAACCAGATATGGTCATAATGCCAACTATTCCACTAATCCCAACAACAACGCCTATTCTTAAACCTAAAATCAAAAGACCAAAAAAAGTAAATAAAACAATCATGTAAAACTCCTATGCGATTTTTCATCTAAATCATAAACATGAATATCTCCAAAATCCCTTATTCCCGTACAAATGACTTGTAGGCATGAAATGAAAGCAAAAGTAGGAATGCTAAGATAAGGAACAAACATAGTAACTCCTATAATAGAGTCAACATATTTTTCTGCTCCACTGTTGGCAAAATCAAGTCCATATATAAAGATAATAAGAAAAAAGATAAAGGTTATAATGTCTAGAATTACTAGAACCGGAATTCTTAAAGCCCTAGGCATTTTATTTAAAACTAAAAAAAGTCCTATATGTTCTCTTTTCGCCAAAGCACATGGTACTGCCAATAAAACAGCCCAAATCATAAAGTATCTTGCCATTTCTTCAATCCATGCAATTTCCCAGCCAAATACATATCTGTCTAAAACGCCAATCCATACATCAATAACTAAAATCATCATTAAAATGACAATAACTACAGCATTGACTTTACTAATAGCTTCACTAATGTTTCCAAAGATTTTTTTAACATTATTTAACATCTCTACTCCTTTTTTTAATAAAAACCCTTAAACACAGAATAAATTTCCAATTGAATGAAAAAAAGATAATTATTATTCATATTTAAAGTTTTTTTTATTTGATATATTCAAAAATCCATTTTATTGTAAATTTATTTTAAATTTACCAAATAACTATATAACATTTTAAATTATTACATTAAAATTGAAAAAAAATGTCAATATTGAATATTGTAAGTTATAAATATGCAAAATGTTTCATAAATACACTTTTTATTATACAATACGAATATAAAATACTTTAAAAGAGGCAAAAATGAAAATAATAGAGAGTTATAATGAAAACAAAACAAGCTTTTCTGCCATTATAGAAAGATTGATGACATATTTTAATGTAAGTCAATCCAAAGATTTAAGTGATTTACTTGAAGTGAATTATGCAACTTTTTCAACTTGGATTAGAAGAGAAAAAATTCCTTATGAGTTATTAATTGCATTATGTATTAAGCGAGATATTTCTTTGGACTGGTTATTAGCAGGGGTTAAGAATGACAATTTATATGGGCAGGAAAAAAAAGATGACAATATCGTTATTAATTCATTCTTTAATAAAGAACATAAAAATATAGATATTCTAGCAGTAGAAGAACATTTAAAAGACAAACATTATTTATCAGTCTCCCAAAACATTCTTGATCGTTTCGCAGAAGGCGAAAAATTAGATGAATTAAAAATGGTAACTATTGTAGGATCTTCTATGAGTCCTACTATTAATAATGGAGATAAGGTATTTATTTCTACAGTTGCTAGTGATGAAGAGTTATTCAATAGTATTTTGTATTTAGTTGTTTATAAAAACAGAACCTATATTAAACGTATTCAAGTTAACCCTGTAACAAAATCAGTACGCCTAATATCAGATAACGAGAGATATGAGACATTTGAAATTCCAGAAAGTGGTTTAGATGATTTTAAAGTTCTGGGACGTGTTATTTTTAAGTGTACCTTTGAAGATATTATTTAGTTAATTAAGAACTCTTTATTCTTCTTGTATGAAGAACATTACATACAATCTGATTTCAAGTAATTACTTATAGAAAGCTTAATGATTATAATGATAAGATAACATAACAAATTAAATAAATTAGATACATCATATTTAAATACCTTTAGTTTTTCATATGTAAAACATCCTTTTAAATCAAGGGATGAAAAGTGTTATTATTTTAAAAATTAAATTTGTAGAAAACAAGGGTTTACTTAGAGAGCTTCTATGTTAAAAATCCATTATAAAATATAAATAGAAAAGTATAAGGAAATACAAGAATGATCAAAATAGCAGTAATAGGCGAATGTATGGTTGAGCTGTACCAAGATGAAAAAGGCTCGTATAAACAAACATTTGGAGGAGATACTTTTAATTGTGCGGTATATTTAAAACGATCATTAAAAAATGCAAAAGTAGAATACATTACAGTATTAGGTGAAGATGCACGTTCTTCACAAATGTTAGACTTTTTTCATAAAGAAAATTTAGAGACTACTTATGTAGACAGACTAAAAGATAAAAAACCGGGTTTATATATTATAGACACACATAAGGGTGAGAGAAGTTTTGATTATTGGAGAGGACAAGCAGCTGCAAAAGAATTGTTTTTAACACAAAGCTTAGATAAATTATCAAAAGATTTATTAACTTTTGATTTAATTTATTTTTCCGCTATTACTTTGGCAATAATGAGTGAAAAAGGAAGAGAAAATCTTTTTAAAATCATTAAAAAAGCAAGAGCGGCCGGTGTAAAAATAGCCTTTGATTCAAATTATCGTCCAAGATTGTATAACAATCAAGATGATGCAAGAAGAATATACAAACAAGTAGTTAATTATACAGATATATTTTTGCCTTCTATTGATGATGAGATTGATTTATGGGGAAGAAGTACACCTTCAGATATTATAAAAAAATCTTTAGAAGCAGGAATAAAAGAAATTATAATTACCTGTGGAAAAGAAGATATTGTTTGTCATTATGAGGGAATAACGGTTCATAAAAAAACAAAACAATTAAAAAATATCGTAGATTCAACATCAGCAGGAGATTCTTTTAACGGACAATACCTAGCATCAAGATTAAAAGAAAAAAGTGTTAACAAGTCAATAAAAAAAGCCAAAAAATTAGCGGCAAAAGTAATTATGCATAAAGGCGCAATTATGCCAAAGGATAAAAATGATTAATGATTTTAAAAACTCACCCGTAATTCCTGTTTTAACATTTAATGATGTAAAAGAAAGCCTGGAAATATCAGAAGTATTAGTAGAAGAAGGTTTGACAAATTTAGAAATTACGCTAAGAACGCCTAATGCATTAGCTTGTATAGAAGCAATAATAAAAGAGTTTCCAAGTGCAAATGTAGGAGCTGGAACTATTGTAAAAAAAGAACAATTACTTCAAATACAAAATATTGGTTGTAATTTTGCAGTAAGCCCAGGTGCTACAAAAACACTTATAAAAGAAGCAAAAAGAATTAATATGAATTATTTACCAGGCGCATCAACACCAAGTGAAATAATTGCATTAATGGAAGAAGGAATATTTTTCCAAAAATTTTTTCATTCAGGAAACTCAGGGGGGTATAAAATGCTTCAAGCTTATGCGAATATATTTGAAGATGTATCCTTTTGTCCAACAGGTGGAATAGGGCAAAAAGATTTTAAAGAATATTTAGAATTAAAAAATGTTGTATGTTTAGGTGGTTCTTGGATGGTTAATACAAAAACTATGTCTTTAAATGATATTAGAAGTGAAGCTAAAAATATTAGCTCTATGCTTAAAAGTTAAGAATAAAAGATAAGAAAAATATCAAAAACATTGTTTCAATGTTTAATAGGTTATAATGTTAATACAACATAACAAAGACAGTTTTATTTTGAATGCAAGGACATATAATTTGTTTCATAAAAATGGTATACCTTTATATACACAATTAAAGAATAAACTCTTAAAAGATATTAAAGAGAATTATAAAGTTGGGGATATGATCCCAGCAGAGATCAAGTTAGAAAAACAATATGAAGTTAGCCGTATTACGGTTAGAAAAGCGATTGAAGTACTTGAAAAAGAAAATGTTTTAGAGCGTAAACAAGGGAAGGGTACTTTTGTTAAAGCACATAAAATTTTATACGATGCAAACTCTATTGGTTCTTTAACACAAAGACTTGCTAAACAAAAAGATATTATAAAAACAGAATCTCTTCACTTTTTAATTGTTGAAGGAGAACATTACGTAAAAGATTTACTTAAGTGTAGTAAACTCTTATGTATTAAACGTATACGTTTATTAAACAATGTTCCTTTTGCTTTAATGTGCAATTATTTGGATTTTGATTCTGTTCCTAATATAGAAGAAAATTTCAAAATTGAATCTTTGTATACTTTTTTAAAAGATGAATATAAAATTGAATTTTATAATGCAGAAGAAACAGTGGAAGCTAAAAATGCCAGTATAACAGAAGCGCAAAAATTAGATATCAATGAAAGAGATGCTTTGTTATCTTTACACCGTCTCTCTTTTGATAAATATAATAATCCTGTAGAGTATTCTGATATTTTAATTAAAGCCAATATGTATAAACATAAAATTATTTTGTCCAATGATAGGCTTTCAAATATTTAAAAAATAAAAGAGAACTATGGAAATTGAAACAATTAATTTTAATGAAATGTATATAGAACAAAAAAATAAAACTACTTTCCAAGCCAAAAATAAAGAGGCTTGGAACAGTAAAGCTTCTACAATGAATAAAAATATTCATAAATCAATTTACAATCAGAACTTTTTAAATCACATAAAACTAGAAGGAATAAATTCTTCTTTAGATGTTGGTTGTGGTGTTGGCAACTTGTCTCTTTTATTATCAAAAAAACTTAAAAATATTTACTGCTTGGATTTTTCAGATAAAATGCTGGATTTTTTAAAAAAGAATGCCAAAAAAGAAAAATGCACAAATATCAAAAGCTTTAATCTTTCATGGTACGATGATTGGGCTGAGGTTCCTAAAACAGACTTAGTTATTGCATCGCGTTCTATGGAAGTAAAAAACATGCAAAAAGCCTTAGAAAAACTAAACAATCAAGCGCTTAAAAAAGTCGTACTTTCTTATAAAGTAGGAGGAAGTTTTTTATCTTTAGATATTTTAAGTGCTTTAAATAAAGATATTAATAAAAAACCTGATTACATATATATTTTAAACATCTTATATAATATGGGAATTAATGCTTCTTTAAACTTTATAAAAAGTGAAGCCAGAAATATTAGCTATAAAAATGAAGAAGATTTTATATCTTCTGTTATGTGGAGTTTAGGAGAGTTAAAACAAGAAGAAATAAATCTTTTAAAAACACATTATCAAGATAAAATAAAAGATCAAAAAGAAGATACATACGTAGAATGGGCAATTATAGCTTGGGATAAAAAGTAAAAGTTAAATATCAATAATTTAATGCAAAAAATACTAAGTATTTGATATATTGAAGAAAATTATTAGAACAAAAGAAGGTTAATTATGGAATACAAAATCACACAAGGCATAGTTGGAGTTAGACCCAATGTTACTTTACCTAACCCAGAAATTTTAAATGTTCTTGGCGAAGATGGTATGAGAGCTTTGACGAAAGAACATTATGAGATATTAAGACACTCAGAGATAAAAGATTTATTTCCACCACATGATGCTGGAATTGAAATGGCAGTAAAACATGCCTCTGATTTTTTTATACAAATTTGTGGAGGTCAAAGACATTTTGATCAAAACAGAGGAAGACCAATGATGGCAGCAAGACATTCTCCTTTTAAAATTGATCAAGCTGCAAGAGTTATCTGGTTAGAAGCGTATGCAACACTTTTAGAAGAGAGTAATTTAAGTGAAGAATTAAAAGAATCTTTCTGGACTTATTTGGATATTTTCTCAATTTGGATGATGAATACACGAGACTAGAATCAAGGGAAATAAGGTGAATATACTTATTATTGGAGCTGGAATAGCTGGTTTGAGCACAGCAATATCTTTGAAACTGCAAGGTTTTAATGTAAAAATAGTTGAAAAAAATTCTTCTATAACAGACATTGGGGCAGGTATTATATCTTGGCCCAATGCTTCAAATATTCTAGATAAACTGGGCCTTTTAGAAGAAGTTCTTAAAGTATC
>SPKZ01009549.1_pt1 | contig 28100 bp, 25 predicted proteins | sample 2456571 | NCBI WGS metagenome assembly SPKZ01 (sample SAMN11192286, study PRJNA482655) | marine metagenome | biome: ENVO:00000447; feature: ENVO:00000244|ENVO:00000211|ENVO:00000569|ENVO:00002023; material: ENVO:00002151; isolation source: ocean water from marine abyssalpelagic zone ... | reverse complement strand
GGTTCTTAATGAACCTGTATTTGGTGCTCGCTACGGGACTCGAACCTGTGACACCTTGCATGTCATGCAAGTACTCTAACCAACTGAGCTAAGCGAGCATAATTTACTGTGTAATTATAACCAGTGAACTATTCAACGGGGCTATGTTAGCTTTCAACTATCTCGCTTGCAAGTGCTTTTGCTGAAATAAGCATAAATTAAGTTTAGTTGCTTGTTTTTAAAGCAAACAAGCTAATAATATACCCGTTATGCTGTTCCTAGTGGCTTATGCGTACTCTTTCGCTATGCGTTTTTGAATTACATTTAACCGCCAAGCAAGTAAAATGGCCGCGGTAGTTAAGCCAATGATAAACCCTATCCAAAATCCATACGCGCCAATGCTAGGAATAACCCAGTCAGTAACCCCTAAAACTAAACCAACCGTTAAGCCTACTAACCAATAGGAAACAAAGGTAATGTATAAGATAGACTTAGTATCTTTATAGCCTCTAAGGGCACCAGCTGATACAACTTGTACGGTATCTGAAAATTGATATAACGATGCCAATAGCATTAAGTTTGCTGCCAACGTAATAACAGACGTTTCGGTGGTGTAAATTGCAGCAATGTATTCTCTAAAAACAATCGAAATTGTTGCGGTGAATACAGCCAGTATTAAGCCGAGAATAATAGAGTAAAGTGTGTAATCTTTTGCTTGTTGAGGATTTTTATGGCCAATAGCATAGCCAACTTTAATGGTAGTTGCCATTGCTAGGCTAAGCGGCACCATAAATATTAGTCCGGTAAAATTAAGTGCTATTTGATGGCTGGCAACAACTTCTGCGCCAAAGGGCACCAAAATAATAGCGACAATAGCAAATAAACTTACTTCGAAAAGTAATGATAGCGCGATAGGAATACCTAAAGTTAGAATGTTTTTTATTTCAGTAACGTTAGGCCAGTAAAACTTGTCAAAAAGTGAGGCTTGTTTTAATACTGTTGAGCTATAGGTATATATGCTCATACTGATAAACATCGCCCAATAAACTAATGCTGTCGCCACCCCACAACCAGCACCTCCTAATGCAGGAAAACCAAATTCACCATAAATAAACACATAATTGGCTGGAATGTTAATAACCAAACCTATAATGCTAATAATCATCGTTGGTTTGGTATATGACAAGCCTTCTGAATAGTTTCTCAACACCAGGTAAAGGCAGTAAGCGGGGGCGCCCCAAACGATATACTGTAAATAATCGAATAATAAAGGCTTGAGGTTACCCTCTAATGTTATGTGAGGCGAAATTATTGGCGCAACAATATAATAAAGGCCAATAAGTGATATGCCTAACGTTAGGGCTATCCATGCGGTTTGATAAGTCTGCTTGCTAATAGCAATATAGTCTTTTGCACCAGCAAGTTGAGAAACAATGGCGGCAAGTGCCATGATTAAACCATAAACAGTTAATATTAATGGCAACCATATGCTATTTGCGACGGCAACAGCGGCCATGTCGGTAGCGCTTACGCGACCAGCCATAACAATATCAACAAAGCCCATTAAATTTTGAATTAATTGGGCGATTAAAATAGGGTAGGCAAGTTTGAGTAAACTTTTTGTATGGATAGAAAAAGCAGCAAAGTTCATTAGACTTAAAGAATCAAAGAGAATATACGAATAGCTATTTTATTGAATAAGTTCTTTTCAAGCAAGACTTAACGGTTAGCTGTATACACCTTTTATATAAAACACTGTTAAAAAACTTGTTCATCATCACTATCAATGGCTAGTTGAATTTTTTGATGGTACTCATCAATGTGCAAGTGATAATGAATTTCTTTACAGCAAGCTGGACATTCATCGTAATAATCTTGATCGCCACCAGATGAATCAATAGATACTCTAAGGTGATGCCCACAGTGTGGACATTCAATGCGCTTTTCTCTTAGATGTTTGCTCATATAATCCGCCAACGGTTTAATTATTATTGTAGAAAATCACTCTTTGTCTCAGTATGGTTTGTTTGAATTCAACTGCCAGTTTTATTGTTAATAATTGTAATTGTAATTGTAATTGTAATTGTAATTTCGTTCAGTGAACTGTCATAGAGATAATTCTCGACAAGGTTGCTTTCGCTTGTTCTATGTATATGCCGCCAAAAATATTGGCATGATTAAGAATATGATAAAAATTATATACTAGTTTACGTTGTTCATAGCCATCATCAAGCGGGTATTCAGCTTGATAACCATGGTAAAAGTCATCAGGGAATTGGCCAAACAACTCAGTCATAGCAATATCCACTTCTCGGTCGCCGTAGTAACAAGCAGGGTCAAATATCATGCCTTGTTCAAAGGTAAAGCCAGTATTTCCTTGCCATAAATCACCATGTACTAGGCATGGCGTTACATAATGATGTAATAAAGCGTCATGACAAATTTTAGCGATGTGATCTATGCTGCCGAGTATAATTGATTTTTCAGAAAGTAGTTGTAGTTGCCAAGCGATACGCTGCTCGGAGAAAAAGGTAGTCCAATTACTGCTCCAATGGTTTGGTTGAATGGTGTTACCAATGAAGTTGTCATGTTGCCAGCCAAATTGACCATGGGACGTTTCTTGATGCATTTGCGCTAATTGCTGTCCAAGTTGGTACCAAAGTACAGGCCTTGCTTTAGTGAAATCTATATAATCAAGCACTAAGAAACTTTTATCTAAACTAATACCGATAGCTGTCACCTCAGGGCAAGCAATATGCGTTAATTTTTTTAATTGCTTTAATGAATAGGCTTCGGCCTGAAAATTTATTAAATTTTCTTTACTATTTAATTTAATAAAAAAGCTGCGTTTAGCATTCGATACTCTAAAAGAAAGGTTTAACGGTTGATCATTAGCATCTAGAGTGGAGCCGCTAGCAAGACCAGTGGATAAGGAGTTTTTTTCTTTAATGGTAAACGGCACACCTGTTTCAGCACTAATTGCTTGTTCAATAAGATGCCACATAATAATCACCAATGTTTAAAGGCTTTTGCTATAACTTATGTGAAGTATAGCTGTTTTAATTCAAACTGCTTACCTGAGTATTATGCTGAAAAACGTCAACTGTTATTATTTATTTGGAAGGGTGTTGGCTGGTTAAGTAATTGATTTTAAATGGTTGTTGTTTGTTTTTGTATCCTCATGAATAATATTTTGAAGTTGTTTGATAATATTATTCGTCAACGATAAGGTGCTTTAATTTATCAGGAATACCATCCCATTGTTTTGCATCTTTAGGTGGGGCTTTAACGTCAGTGATCCTTGGCCATATTTGGGCAAGCTCGGCATTTAACGCAATGAATTGTTTTTGATCGTCAGGCACATCATCTTCTTGGTAAATTGCCCCCGCTGGACATTCGATCGGACATAAATCACAGTCAATACAATCATCGGGGCTTATTACTAAAAAGTTAGGCCCTTCAAAAAAAGCGTCGACTGGGCACACAGACACACAGTCGGTGTATTTACAGCGAATACAATTATCGGTAACAACAAAGGTCATGTTTGACTCTCGAGAAGATAAATAAGGGGGGCGATCATACCTTTCTTTTCGTTTAATTCAATCTTAAACTTTTGTTTCTTAAATGTTGTAGCACAGGTAAAATAGCAGCAGACTTTATAACTCTTCTTATTTTTGGATTTCAAACCATGTTACGCCTAACCGATATTAAATTACCGTTAAATCACCAAGCTGATGCCATTGAGCAAGCAATACTTAAAAAGTTGGCGATTACCAAAGACGAATTAGTCGATTTTAGTATTTTTAAACGTGGTTATGATGCCCGTAAAAAAAAATAATATATTACTCATTTATACCCTAGATATCAGCACGAATATTGATGAACAGTTACTCGAAAAATTTAGCAAAGACCCTCATGTAAAACTAACGCCAAATATGGAGTATAACTTTGTCGCGACTGCTCCAGAGAATATAAAACAACGCCCAGTCGTTATTGGCATGGGGCCTTGTGGTTTGTTTGTTGGTTTGCTGCTAGCACAAATGGGTTTTAAGCCCATTGTTTTAGAGCGCGGTCAAGAGGTACGTCAGCGTACTAAAGATACTTTCGGCTTCTGGCGTAAAAAAATACTTAATACAGAATCAAATGTTCAATTTGGTGAGGGCGGCGCAGGCACTTTTTCTGATGGTAAACTTTATAGCCAAGTTAAAGATCCTAAACATTATAGTCGTAAAGTACTGAACGAATTTGTTGAAGCCGGTGCACCAGCAGAAATATTGTTTGTTAGTAAGCCGCATATAGGCACGTTTAAATTAGTGACTATGGTAGAAAAAATGCGCGCGAAAATTTTTGAGCTAGGTGGTGAAGTTCGTTTTGGGGAAAGGGTCGAACAAATTCATTTTGAAAATGACGACAGCGTATCATTTGATGCAGATGCGCTGACCGGCTTTAGTGCTAAACAAGTTACCGGTTTAACACTTGCCAGTGGTGAGCTTATCGAAACACAGCATATTGCTTTGGCTATCGGTCATAGCGCTCGTGATACCTTTAAAATGCTCCATGAAGAAGGTGTTTATATAAAAGCCAAGCCATTTTCGGTCGGTTTTCGTATCGAGCATGAGCAGTCGGTTATTGATGAGGCGCGTTTTGGTCAAAATGCGGGTAATGAAATTTTAGGTGCTGCCGATTACAAGTTAGTTCACCATTGTAGTAATGGTCGCTCTGTTTATAGTTTTTGTATGTGCCCTGGCGGTACTGTTGTGGCTGCGGCCTCAGAAGAAGGGCATTTGGTTACTAATGGTATGAGTCAATATTCGCGACATGAGCGCAATGCCAATAGTGCTATCGTGGTTGGCATTGAGCCGAGTGATTTTTCTAGCGGTAATTTTGGTGCTGGTAATGATGATGTGCTTGCCGGTATTGAATTTCAACGTAACTTAGAGAAAAAAGCCTTTAAAATGGGTGGAGAAAGTTATGATGCGCCAGTACAGCTAGTAGGAGATTTCTTAGCAGGTAGAAAAAGTGGTGAACATGGCCGTGTCACGCCATCGTATAAACCTGGGGTAACTTATTGTGACTTAAGTGAAGCGTTGCCTGATTATGCGGTCACCGCTATTCGCGAAGCTTTACCGGCATTTGAGCGAAAAATTAAAGGCTTCTCTATGAATGAAGCGATATTAACTGCAGTAGAAACGCGTACCTCATCACCTATCCAAATAACGCGCGATAAACAAACGTTACAAAGTCTAAATACTAAAGGCTTGTATCCAGCAGGGGAAGGCGCTGGTTATGCGGGAGGTATACTCTCCGCAGGCATTGACGGTATAAAAATTGCCGAAGCGATGGCATTGTCAATGTTAAAGGCTTAGCTCGGTAATTCCTGGTATGGTTTGTTGTTGCCATTTTGATTTTGGTAACAACAGGCTCAATCTTTTCATTGATTTTAAAATTGCTTTTAATGCTAATTGATCGGCAAACCATTTTGGTATGTTTCCGCCACTATCAGCGATAAAAGTGTATTCAATGATGAGTTGCTGCTGTTGCGCATTATTTATTATCGGGGTGAGCAACCAATGCCCCTGATAAAACTTTACCCGCACTGCACTTGAATGCTCTACATCAACACTAAAATCATCTTTCAATTGTATTTCTACTGATAAATCATTATTTTGTCAATAATGTGAATGAAGTTGCAAATGTCTAGATTTTAATGGCCAAACAGCAGAAAAATCAACCGTAAATATATGCTCAGTTGCTGACAAATGCTTCACTACTTTACTGCTACTTGCATAGGTTAGCCATGTTGGTGTTTTATTGACATCTTGTAAAAATAATAAAAACCCCGATAGGCTTGAGTTTACCAATGCAGTTGCTTTTATTTCAGTTAATTTATCAATTGTTGATATTCTAGAACTAACACTGAGCTTTTTAGATTGTTTCCATTTTTTCCATGGTAACTCTGCTACCAAAGGAGCTGCTTGTACAACGCAAGCTTGACAAATAATTACAGTAACTATCATGATCTTGCATATATTAAAGTTCAAAAGAATAATTCATTGAGCTGGTATCTTTTAATAACGTTGTCATATCATCTGTAGTTAATGGCTTGCTAAATAAATAGCCTTGGCCATAATCACAACCTAAAGTTCGTAGCAGCTCAAATTGTTGTTTTGTTTCTATGCCTTCAGCCACTACTTTTAAATTTAGGGCGTGTGACATAGCAATAACGGCATTAATGAGTGCTTTATCTTTACTGTTTGAGGTCATATCGTTGATAAAGCTACGGTCAATTTTTAAGACATCAAATGGGTAAGTTCTAAGGTAACTTAAACTAGAATAACCGGTGCCAAAGTCATCCATTGCCATCTTTATGCCTAAATTGGTAATACTATTTAAAACCTCTCTTACTTGCCTATGACCTGACAATAAAACACCTTCAGTTATTTCTAACTCTAGGGATCCCGAAGTAATATTTGTTTCATTTAGGGTTTGCTTGATTACATTAATCAGTTGTAAATCTCTGAATTGTCTCGGAGATAAGTTAACAGCAATTTGAAATGAGTCATCAAAGTTTTTTTGCCAAATGGCGGTTTGCTTTACCGCTTGTTTAAGTACGAACTGCCCTAAAGGAATGATAGCGCCGGTTTGCTCTGCGACACTAATAAATTCATCGGGAGGTACATTGCCTAAAACGGGATTATGCCAACGTAATAAGGCTTCAGCACCCATAATTTTTGTATTAACGAGATCTATTTTTGGCTGATAATGGACCGAAAACTCATTTCTGGCTAAAGCGCCATGTAGTTGCTCTTCAATAGCTAAGCGCCGCTGTGCACATTCATTCATTTGGCGAGTGTAATAAGAGTAAGTATTTCTTCCGCATTTTTTTGCATCATACATGGCGGAGTCGGCATTGCGTAATAATTCAGACGCATCACTGGCATCATTAGGGTAAATAGCTATGCCAACACTGGTTGTTAGTAATAACTCTCTAGCATTTATAACAAATATTTTTCTAAATTGATTAAGTAGGTTTTCAACAATAGGCTGTGCTTCCTCAATCTTCTTTAAGCCACCAAGAATAATAATAAACTCATCACCGCCTAAACGACCTACAGTATCAACACTGCGAACAACATTACGTAATCTATTAGCGGCATCAATTAATAGTTGATCGCCGACATCATGCCCTAAAGTGTCATTCACTTTTTTAAAGTCATCTAAGTCTAAAAATAGTAATGCGACTAACTCATTATTTCTTTTTGCTTCTTCACAGGCCAGCTCTAATCTATCTAGTGATAAAAATCGATTGGGTAAAAAGGTTAATGAATCAAAATGAGCCTGATGAAGGATTTTTTCTTCATGCTCTTTTTGTACACTTATATCTGAATGGGTACCGATAAAACGCAGTGGCTTGCCAGTGCTATCACTTTCTACTACCTCGCCCTTGCCACGAATCCACATGTAAGTATTGTTTTTACGTAAAAACCGAAATTCGACATCATATTCTGCAGATTTCCCCGCTAGGTACGACTCAACGTTATGAGTAATATGAGCAATGTCATCGGCGTGCACTCGTTTTAGCCATTCATCAACAGAAGCTGGGAAGGCATCTTTTTCATAACCCGCCATGGTGTAGTAACGTTCATTAAATTCAACAGTATTAGTATTAAGGTGCCAACTCCAAATACCATCATTAGCGATTTTCATCACCATGCAATTGCGTTTTTCATTATTAATGAGGGTTTGTTCTATTGCTATTCGCTTGCTTATGTCTTGAATAGTACTGAACACATAGGTATTGCCGTCAATGTTAATACTTTTTTCTACTACTTCTGACATAAAAGTAGAGCCATCTTTTCTCTGCAATAGTACTTGTATAATCTGATTTTCTTTAACCGATATTGTTTGCTCAAACGGTGAATCATCTTGTTTAGGGGCTTTTATATCGAACATATTCATGTTCAATAACGCTACTTCACTATATCCCATGATTTGACAAAAGGCAGGATTAACAAAAATATAACCTCCTTTTAAATCGGCGACAGTTATTCCTTGGGACGATTCATCAACGAGCGTTTGATATAACTGGCTTGTTGGAAATAAGGCGTTTTCTAAAGTCATAATATGGTCTTGTAGCTATTGGTTAATCGGAAGTCTTGCCCTGAAACGTTTTTTTTGTGCACAATAAGAAAAAAATTTAACTGCGAAAGGTCAACAGCCCCTAGTATTATTTGAAAAGTGGGATTTATTTTTATTAATTAAATAATAGCTTATTTAGTCGTTATTTGGGGTTATTTGTTAGTTGGAGTGAAATAGTCAGTTAAAAACCTTGTGTATAAACGGTAAGGCTTTTACAATTCTCGCCTTATTTTAATAGACTTCAAGCGACGCCTAGTATGTGCCGCCACTGAATAAGGAAAAACTCATGCCTATAATAACTCTCCCTGATGGCTCTACTCGCTCTTTTGATAACGCTGTATCAGTAATGGATGTTGCCCTAGATATTGGTCCAGGTCTCGCTAAAGCAACCATTGCTGGCCGTATCAATGGTGATTTAGTTGATGCATGCGAGTTAATTGAAAATGATGCTAGTTTACAACTTATAACCAGTAAAGATGATGAAGGTTTAGAAATTATCCGTCATTCTTGTGCACATTTATTAGGCCATGCAATTAAACAATTATGGCCAGACACTAAAATGGCGATTGGTCCTACTATTGATAATGGTTTTTATTATGATGTTGACTTAGAACATACCATTACGACAGATGATTTAGTTAAACTTGAAAAGCGTATGACAGAATTAGCGCGCACTAATTATCAAGTAGTGAAAAAAGTTGGTACATGGCAAACCGCACGTGATGCTTTTGAAGCACGTGGTGAAAGCTATAAAATTGAAATTTTAGATGAAAACATCTCTCAAGACGATACTCCTGCGTTATATCATCATGAAGAATACCTTGATATGTGTCGTGGCCCACATGTGCCAAGCATGCGTCATTGTCATCACTTTAAGTTGATGAAACTTGCGGGCGCGTATTGGCGTGGTAATAGTGATAACAAGATGTTACAACGTGTTTATGGTACCGCTTGGGCAGACAAAAAGCAGCTTAAAGCTTATATTCAGCGCCTTGCTGAAGCAGAAAAACGTGATCACCGTAAAATTGGTAAAACATTAGATTTATTTCATTGGCAAGAAGAAGCGCCGGGAATGGTGTTTTGGCACAATGATGGCTGGACAATTTATACCGAATTAGAAAAGTTCATTCGTGAAAAATTACATGAGTATGATTACGATGAAGTAAAAGCGCCGATGATGATGGACAGAAGTCTTTGGGAAAAATCAGGTCATTGGGAAAAATATGCTGACGGTATGTTTACTACGACCTCTGAAAAGCGTGAATACGCGATAAAACCGATGAACTGTCCCGGCCATGTACAAATTTTTAATCAAGGATTGAAATCTTATCGTGATTTACCACTACGTATAGCTGAATTTGGTTGTTGTCATCGTAATGAGCCATCAGGTGCTTTACACGGTTTAATGCGTGTACGTGGTTTCACTCAAGATGACGCTCATATTTTCTGTATGGAGTCACAAGTACAAGCAGAAGTAACCAAATGTATTGAAATGGTCTATGATGTGTATAGTTCATTTGGCTTTGAAGACATTGTGGTTAAGTTATCAACGCGCCCGGAAAACCGTATAGGTAGCGATGAAATTTGGGATAAGGCTGAAGCTGGTTTAGCGCAAGCATTAACCGATAGTAATATTGCTTTTGAATATTTACCGGGTGAAGGTGCCTTTTTCGGTCCTAAAATTGAATTCACTTTAATGGATTGTTTTGGTCGTGGTTGGCAATGTGGTACAGTACAGCTTGATTTTGCTTTGCCAGAGCGTTTAGGGGCAACTTATGTTGGTGAAGACAACGAAAGATACACTCCGGTAATGATCCACAGAGCTATTTTAGGATCATTAGAGCGTTTTATTGGTATTTTAATCGAAGAGTACTCAGGCAAATTTCCAACGTGGTTATCGCCAACTCATGCCACAATTATGAATATTACCGACAAACAAGGTGAATATTGTAAAAAAATTGTTAAAAAACTAAAAGAAAATGGCTTTAGAGCAAAACTAGACTTGAGAAATGAGAAGATAGGCTTTAAAATCCGCGAGCACACTTTAAAGAGAGTTCCTTATTTGTTAGTTGTAGGTGACAAAGAAATGGCAGCAGGTGAAATTGCGGTTAGAACTCGAAGTGGTGAAGATTTAGGGAAAATGTCTGTTGATGACTTTATCGCCAAATTAGGTGAAGAAGTAAAAACGAGACAATAAATAAAATTTCGAGTGGCGAGTTAATAATAACGAGCTGCTTTAGCACAAATTTGAACTTCTAAGTAATAATTAGTTTTATCACTTAGAAAGTAGAGATTAATTTCGATTTTGAGGAAAAAGCGCGGAGTTGACGCACGTCAATGAGCACTTTTGACAAAGAAGTCGGAATAAAGATCAATTTTAAGTTAATAAAAAAGGTTTCTGTAGGAGGAACATGGCTATTAAAGGTGGACAACGAGGCGGGCAAAAAGAGCCAGCACATCGTTTAAATGAGTTAATCACAGGTATTACTGGCAACGAAGTTCGTTTAATTAAGTATGACGGAGAGCCAGGAGGCATTGTTTCATTAGATGAAGCATTTGACCAAGCTGATGAAGCTGGTGTAGATCTTGTTGAAATTAGCCCAACCGCTAAACCTCCCGTTTGTCGCGTCATGGATTACGGCAAGTTTATCTATGAAAAAGCTAAAGAACAAAAAGAACAACGTAAAAATCAGAAACAAATACAGGTAAAGGAAATTAAATTCCGTCCTGGTACAGATGAAGGCGATTATCAGGTGAAATTACGTAACCTGAAACGCTTTTTAGAAGGCGGCGACAAGGTCAAGGTTACATTACGTTTCCGTGGCCGTGAAATGGCCCACCAAGAGCTCGGTTTAGCGCTTCTTACTCGTGTTAAAAACGATTTAGAAGAATTAGCCGTACTTGAATTCTTTCCGCGTAGAGCAGAAGGACGTCAAATGGTGATGGTTTTAGCCCCTAAAAATAGATAATCTTTGGTTTGACAAGTAATTAGTGCGGTTTCGAAATTCGAGTTCTGTGCTAATTCACCAATTTTATCTTTACGCTGGTAGTACAGGCTTGCAAGTAAATTGATTATTCATGCTTTACGGTGAGAAAAATCAGTTTCGCCCTCGCTACTTAATATTTGGCATATACCTTTTCTTTTATTAGGAACGGTATAAATTTGAGAATTATTCCATGCCTAAAATGAAAACTAATAAAGGTGCTGCAAAGCGCTTTAAAAAAACAGCTAATGGCTACAAGTTCAAACAAGCTGGCTTACGTCATATTTTGACTAAACGCCGTACTAAAGTTAAGCGTCATCTTCGTGCTAAACACATGATCGCCGCATCTGACATTAAGTCAGTTAAAAAACTATTACGTCACGGTTAATTAGGAGAAATAGAAAATGGCTAGAGTAAAACGTGGTGTACAAGCTCGTGCACGTCATAAAAAGGTTCTAAAGCAAGCTAAAGGTTATTACGGAGCACGTAGTCGTGTTTATCGTGTTGCTTTTCAAGCTGTAACTAAAGCTGGACAATACGCTTATCGTGACCGTCGTCAACGTAAACGTCAATTCCGTCAGCTTTGGATCGCTCGTATAAATGCGGCAGCTCGTCAAAATGGTTTATCTTACAGTAAATTCATTAATGGTCTTAAAAAGGCTTCTATTGAAATCGATCGTAAGATCCTAGCTGACATCGCAGTATATGACAAAGCAGCATTCACATTCTTAGTTGAAAAAGCACAAGCTTCTTTAGCTGCATAAGAATTGAAAAGTTGTAATTGAGATAAGGACGCCTTTGTGCGTCCTTTTCTTTTTTTAATCATTCCAACTTGCTCTTTAGCTCACTTCCTGCGTTTTAAAGTACTCACTAATAGTAATTAGCTCCGTGCTTTAACCTTGAAATTAAGCTAAATACCTTCGTCATAATGTATTAAAATAATTTTATTAATTATACCGAATGATATTTTTAGTTTAAAAGACTAAATCACAGATATTATTCGCTACAATTAATTTTAAATCTAAAAAGTTAAGGTCTAATACCATGAATCTAGCTGATAAAGTTTTAGCGGTAAATAATGATTTACCTATCCGTACTGATGCACCTGTACATAGCGGTAAAGTACGCTCTGTTTATTGGTTAACTGAGGCCGATAGCAAACGACTAATTGAAGAAAAAGGCTATGACGTCCCTAAAGATGCACCTTTAGCTATTATGGTTATTAGTGATCGTATCTCTGCTTTTGATTGTATTTGGCAAGGTGAGGGCGGTATGAAAGGTGTACCGGGCAAAGGCGCTGCGCTTAATGCTATTTCTAATCATTGGTTTAAATTGTTTAAAGAACAAGGTCTGGCTGATAGTCATATTTTAGATATCCCGCATCCATTTGTTTGGATTGTCCAAAAAGCTAAACCGGTAATGATAGAAGCAATTTGTCGTCAATATATCACTGGCTCAATGTGGCGTTCATATGAAAAAGGTGAACGTGAATTTTGTGGTATAGAAATTAGTGAAGGATTAACGAAAGACTCAAAACTCACTGAGTTATTACAAACACCGTCAACAAAAGGAATATTAACAGGTATTCCAGGTGTTCCTGCGGTTGATGATGTCAATATTACCCGTAAAAATATCGAAGATAACTTTGAAGCATTCAACTTTAAATCACAGGATGACATTACTCTTTATGAAAAGCTATTAACACAAGGCTTTGATGTTATTTCAAGTGAACTTGAAAAAATAGATCAGATTTTTGTCGATACCAAATTTGAATTTGGTTACGTTAAAGATAGTGCCGGTAATGATAAATTAATTTATATGGATGAAGTAGGTACACCTGATTCATCTCGTATTTGGGATGGCGAGCAATACCGTGCTGGTAAAGTGGTTGAAAACTCTAAAGAGGGTTTTCGACAGTTATTATTAAATCATTTTCCTGATCCAGACATTTTATTGAATAAGTCTCGTATGACTGAACGTGAAGCGCTGGCTCGTGACAATGTTTTGCCAGAAGCTGTATTAATGAATGTTTCTAAAACTTATCTTGATATCGCAGAAAAAATTACCGGTGAAAAAATAGTACTGAGTGATAATCCAAAAGCAGAAATTATTGATATTTTACGTGAGCACTATCAATTGATTGATTAGTGCTGCTGTTAACTGTTAAAGGCTGTTATTACTTAGTAATAACAGCCTTTATTTATTTATTTATTTTTTACCACCATTTTTGATGATTTCACGGGCCATTACGTCAGCGATATATCCTGTTGGCTTATTTTGGGCATTGGCTTTAACAAAGACTGTCAGCAAAGTCTGATATATTTCTTCTACTTTTTTAGTCGACTTTTCCTTACTATAATTTTCCTCAAAAGAAATATTAATAATACCACCGGCATTAATTACATAATCAGGTGCATATAAAATACCTTTATCCACTAGGGCTTGATCATGACGAGGCTCTGCGAGTTGGTTATTTGCACAGCCTGCAATTATACTCGCTTTCAAACGTTTAATAGTATCATCGTTAATGCTAGCGCCAAGAGCACAGGGGGCATACACATCGACATCTTGATCAACTATTTCATCTAAACTTACAATGGTAGCATCGAGTTCAATTGCGGCTTTATCAAGAACTTCTTGATTGATGTCAGTCACAAATAATTTTGCGCCTGCCTTGTGTAAATATTCACATAGGCCATAGCCAACACTTCCTAAGCCTTGTACAGCAACGCTGAGCCCGGCTAAGTTGTCGCGATTAAGTTTATGTTTAACAGAAGCCTTTATGCCTAAATATGTTCCTAAAGCAGTAAAAGGGCCGGGATCACCACTTTTGTTTATTGTGCCCGTTACAAAGGGAGTAACGGTGTTGGCAATAGCAATATCGCTAGTGGTTATATTGACATCTTCAGCACTTAAATAGCGGCCATTTAATGCATTTAACGCTTCGCCAAAAGCTTTGAATAAGGCTTCTGATTTAATCGTTTTTGCATTACCAATAATAACTGATTTGCCACCACCCATAGCAAGGCCAGCCATGGCATTTTTATAAGTCATGCCTTTTGATAAACGTAATGCATCGATGAGTGCTTCTTCATCACTAACATAGTCCCAAAGTCTACAGCCACCAACCGCAGGGCCTAATTTTGTACTGTGTATAGCGATAATCGCTTTAAGTCCAGATGCTTGATCACTGCAAAAAACAACTTGTTCGTGATTATCAAAATCTGCTAAATCAAAAAAAGTCATGCCGAAAATTCTCCACTTCATGTTATATACCCATGTTACCTCAAGATGCTGAAACTCGTATCTTGAAGTATCATGGGTATAAATAGTTATACCAATTAAGCAAACCTTATCATTTAGGTTTTGTGCAAACTAGTCGAGGTACAATAATTATAGACGAAGGGGATAGATAAAAGTGTTCAGATATAGGTACAGGCAAATGAAGGTAACATTTACTAATATTCCACGAATAACGAAAGTAAAGACAAAAAGTAAATTAGTTTCTTTGTGTGTGCCGAGTAACTTTACTTATCCGTTGGATGATTTTTTGGTTTTTTTCATGATCATTGGCTTGATAAATTCTAACTTGATTTCGACCATTATGTTTTGAGTAATAAAGCGCATGATCTGCTTGACTGATCATTTGATTATATTCCACTAAGTTACTATTGTCAGTTAAACCAATACTAATGGTCAGCGTTAAATCTTGTGCAATAGCAGAAAAATCATGTGTTTCAATTGCTAGGCGAATTAGCTCACAAAAATGCATTGCCTGTTCTTTATTGGCAGTAATGAGTAAAGTAAATTCTTCACCGCCCCAACGGGCCAGTTTAACTTGCTGTGAACAACGAGGCAATAATTCAGATAAGATGTTGGCTAGGGTTTTAATTGCCTGATCGCCAACAAGGTGTGAATAGGTATCGTTTACTGCTTTAAAGTGGTCTATATCTATAATCGCTAGTGATAATGGGGTTGTATGCTCTTGTGCTGTTTTAAAGTCACAATCACACCATTCATCGAAAGCTCGTCTATTAGGTAAGCCTGTTAATTGATCATGTACAGCTTGATAAGCAAATAATGCAGTTTGTTTTTTTAAATCTAGTGTTTGTCTGGCAACCAAACGTTTTAACTTTTCTTCACTTTGTTGAATGATAATAATTCGATAGCGATAAAAAAAATAAAGTACAGAAAATGACAAAGCAAGAATAAATAATTTAAATAATGGTGTTTGCCAAAAATGAAAAGGAATGATAAAGGTTAAGGTTGCTTCTTGATTTTGCCATTTTCCATTGGGGTATTTTGCACGCATTTTAAAGGTATAGGTACCAGGGGAGAGGTTAGTAAACTCAGTATATGTTTGACTCTTTTTATTTATCCAATCAGTATCAAAACCAACCAGTTGTGTTTGATACTGGATATTTTTAGACATTAAAAATCCTAATCCTACATAATGAATGGTTACATGTGATGAGCCCGCTAACAATTTAACATGGCTAAGCACTTGGTTTCCCTCTTTAAGTGTTAGGAGCTGCTCTTGATTATCGACAATAAGTTGTTCAATAAGTACCGGTAGCTGTCTTTCTGCCATCCGTTGTAAGCGCTGATGAGTAACTTGGCTTACACCTTTTGCAGTAGCAAACCAAACACTGCCGTTTTTATGCAACGTTGCTGCTGGTGTTGAACCACCATTTGCTTGTGAACTTAATAATCCAACGCCTTCAGCAAATATTTCAAAATCAATTATTGCATCTTGATTAGCGATAGCTTTATTGATTTGTTCTCGGCTAATTTTAATAATCCCTCGATTGCTACTTAGCCAAAACGTGTCATTAGTGTCGATAATTACTTGAAAAATTTTATCTATTGGTAAACCATTTTTTCGGCTGATAGCTTTAATGTCATTTGTTATTAAATCGATTTGTATTAGCCCTCGGTCGGTAGCTAACCAAATAACATCGCCTTCAACATTGAAACCAAAGGCATATTCAGCGTTAAACTCTTCATTAAGACGATAGGTTTGTATGATACCATTTTGATATGAAACTACGCCTATGCCAGTGCCAATCCAAATTTTCCCTTGGGAATCTTCTGTTAATGCCATAATAAAATTATCAGGCAGGCCTGTTTGTTTATTAAACTGGCTAACTAAGCCGTCTTTGGATATTTTTACAAGTCCAGCAGCGGTGCCAATCCAAGTGTTTTCTTTAGAATCAAATAATAATGATCTAACCTCATTACTTGGCAAGCCTTGGTCTTTATTAAAAAAAGGCTGCATAGTATTACCTACCACTTTATAAACACCACTATTGTAGGTACCAACTAAAATTTGGCCGTTTTTCCCTTGTGCCAAGCTTAAAATGGATTTGACTGATGTGGCACTTTTAGACTTGATCGCTGTAGGTGAAATAGAATAGATTTTTTTTCCGAGTAATTTATTTAATCCTTTACTGCTACCAATCCATAAACTGCCATCGCTATGAGCTAAAACACTTCGTATATAATTTCCGGCTAAACCTTGCTCTGAGGTTAGCGTGATAAAAGGGGCTTCTCTTAAGCGGAATAAACCACTGCTAGTACCAACCCAAATACTATCCTCTTTATCCTGATAAAGTGAGGATATACGGTTGTTAGGTAAGCCTTGGCTATCATCAAGTTTTTCTATGCCATAATCACTTAAACGAAAAATACCATGTTTTTGTGTACCAAGCCATATATCATCATTGCTATCTTGTAATATACTGGTAATTGCTTCATGAGATAAGGTTTGATGAAGAGGAGTGAAATAGCCATTATTGAAAATAAAAGCACCTCGTTCAGTACCGACAATAAGTTGATTCTTACTGGTAAGAAGTAATGAATATACCGGAGTGTCAGGTAAGCCAAAATGCTCATCGAAATGACTCACTAGCGTTTTGTTTTTTACTGAATATAAACCATTATTGGTTGCTACCCATAAAGTGTTTTCTGCATCAAGTAGTAGTTTAAATGCTCTTAAGTTACCGATAATAGTTTCATCGTGTTTTGTTGTAACATTTCTATAGACAAGTCCTTTGCCTTCCAGAGCTAACCAAATATTTTGTTTGTTATCGAAAATAGCGTGGTTTACCATAGTTGATGCGTTATATTGAGGTTGCCATTTTCGATTTTTACGGACAGAAATACCTCCTCTAGCTCCTGCAACTAGAAGTTCTCCGTTTTGAGTTGCGGTTAAGTTTTTTACTGCTGAATCAGGTAAACCTGCTTTTGAACCGCGAGTGAATAGTTTAAATTCCCGGCCATTAAAACGGGCAAAACCCTCCCATGTTGCTATCCACAAATAACCATCAATTGTTTGTGCGAGTGCATTAATACCGTTATGTGGTAAACCATCACGGGTGTCCCATGTTTGGGTAAAATAATCCTCTAGAGGTAGCGGGTCTTTTTTTGATGCATGGCTATAAAAAGACAATAAAATTATAATTGTAAAAATTAATTTTATTATAGAGATGAGTTTCAGCTTCATACGGCTCTAGTTAGAAAGGGTCTTTTAATATTTTATTAATAACCCATTGTCCACCATTTAATTGTACTAGTGAAATACGTTTAACGTCTTTTAAACGATTTTCTTGGTAATAGCCATCAAAATATAGGGTTATTGTTGCTTTGTGTTTAAATCGCTTTCTAAGTTTTACACCGTTGTCATCTGCTTTTATCTCAACCTTGTCATAAGACATATTAAAAAGGTGGCGTGCAATAGCCTGTGGAGATCGGTAGTGTAATATTAGTCGAGCTAGTTTAGGATCACAAACTGAGGCTGCTTTTTGAACATTTTTTTCATTGTAAAGTGCATCAAAAAAGGCGACAGCGATTAATTCAGGATTATCGATTTTAGTGATTTCTTTTTTACCATCATTGCAAGCACTAACAAGAAAAAGCGTCAGTAAAATTAGAAAATTAATTTTAGGCATAAGAAAAGTAACAGTATTTAAATTTAGCGAAATTCATTCAAGCATAACTTAAATTGAGAGATAACAACACTATCTTTTATACTTAAAGCTAGGCAATAAAAAAGGTGCTTAAGCACCTTTTTAATCACGAATGTTAAAATAAAAATTATTGTACTAATTCTTTATCCGAAAAGCTGTCACTGAATAATGCGCTAGATAAGTAACGCTCTGCAGAGCTAGGTAAAATAACTACTATCGTTTTACCTGAGTTTTCAGGAAGCTCAGCAAGACGTTTAGCGGCAACAACCGCAGCACCTGATGAAATACCAGCAAGAATACCTTCTTCTTTCATTAAGCGATGTGCCATCGCCATTGAGTCATCATTAGATACTTGCTCAACACCATCAATCATATCTAAATCAAGGTTACCAGGTATAAAACCGGCACCAATTCCTTGAATTTTATGTGGGCCAGGCCGTAACTCTTCACCGGCTAGTTTTTGACTAATTACCGCTGAATCTGTTGGTTCAACCGCAATACTACTTATCGCTTTGCCTTGGGTTAATTTTAAGTAACGGCTAATACCGGTAATTGTGCCACCAGTGCCAACACCAGCCACTAAAATATCTATTTTCCCATCAGTATCACGCCAAATTTCAGGACCTGTGGTTTTCTCATGAATAGCAGGGTTTGCAGGATTATCAAACTGGCCTAAAAGTACATATTTATCAGGATCCGAGTCTTTAATTTCTTGTGCTTTTGCAATCGCGCCATTCATTCCTTTAGCACCGTCAGTAAGCTCTACTTTTGCGCCAAGCGCTGCAAGTAATTTACGACGCTCTAAACTCATGGTACTTGGCATAGTTAGAGTGATGCTATAACCACGGGCAGCAGCAACAAATGCAAGGGCAATGCCGGTATTACCACTTGTTGGTTCAATAATTTCTTTACCTTGCGATAAAAGACCTTTTTCTTCAGCATCCCAAACCATGCTAGCGCCAATACGACACTTAACACTGAAACTTGGATTTCTTGCTTCTACTTTCGCATATACCGTTGCAGCAGGGCTGCCATCACTATTTTTACTAGCAATTACCCGATTAAGCTTAACCAAAGGTGTATTACCAATGGAGGTTGAATTATCTTCAAATATGTTAGACATGCTGAAATCCTATGGGCTATTTTGAACTCACTTGAGTATTATTGTAAGATTAGCCTCTTATAGCAGAAAAAGAAGTGATATTTTGTTATAACTTATATGCATTTATGGAATAAATAACTACTTTAATAGTACTTTTCATAAAATAACAATCATAAAATTTTAGGAATTGAATATGAGCGCTTTTCAAGGCACCAGTAATTATATTGCCTCAAATGAGTTACAGCTAGCTGTTAATGCAGCTATTACTCTTGAGCGACCTTTGTTAATAAAAGGAGAGCCAGGCACAGGAAAAACCATGTTAGCAGAGGAGTTAGCGGCGAGTTTAGGTGTTGAACTTATTCCTTGGCATATAAAATCAACAACAAAAGCACAGCAAGGCTTATATGAATACGATGCAGTATCGCGTTTAAGAGATAGCCAGCTAGGTGACGAGAAAGTAAACGATATTGGTAACTATATTATTAAGGGTAAATTATGGCACGCGTTTACTAGTGATCATCGTCCGGTGTTATTGATTGATGAAATAGATAAAGCTGATATTGAGTTCCCTAATGATCTACTTTTAGAGCTAGATAAAATGGAATTTTTTGTTTACGAAACTCAAGAAAAAATTGTCGCTAAACAAAGACCTATTATTATCATTACTTCAAATAATGAAAAAGAATTACCAGATGCTTTTTTACGTCGTTGCTTTTTTCATTATATTCGTTTTCCAGAAAAAGCAGAGATGCAAGCCATTGTTGATGTTCACTTTCCCAAGATAAAACAAAAGTTGCTAGATGAAGCGCTCGCCTTATTTTTTGATTTACGTGATGTTCCAGGCTTAAAGAAAAAGCCATCTACGTCAGAATTAATTGATTGGTTAAAGTTATTGCTTGCTGAAGACATTTCTCCAGAAGTGCTACATGAAACACGCCAGAAAAAAGTCATTCCGCCGTTACATGGCGCCTTATTAAAAAATGAGCAAGATGTACATTTATTTGAAAAGCTTGCTTTTATGCACCGTGGCCAACGTTAAGGTTTATATGGGTATATGTTAAAAAATAAAGAGCAAAGTAATGTTAATTGATTTCTTTTGTAAGGTACGTGACTACAAAATACCTTGTACACTGCGAGAATTACTTGATTTAATTCGAGCTTTAGAACGAGGCGTAGTATTTGCTAGTATCGATGATTTTTATAGTTTGAGTCGTACTATTTTAGTTAAAGATGAAGCTCATTTTGATAAATTTGATCGTGCTTTTGCTGATTATTTTTCCGGTGTTGCTAGTCTAGAATTGGATTTATCAGAAATACCTCAAGATTGGCTTAAAAAGCACTTTGAAAAGCAACTAAGCGCCGAAGAAAAAGCAAAAATAAAAGCCTTGGGCGGATTAGACAAGCTAATGGAAACATTAGCTGAACGTTTGAAAGAGCAGGAGAAACGTCATCAAGGTGGTAATAAATGGATTGGTACTGGCGGAACTTCACCGTTTGGTGCCTATGGCTATAACCCTGAAGGGATTAGAATAGGGCAAGACGGTTCACGACATCGTCGCGCGACTAAAGTTTGGGATAAACGTCAATTAAAAAATTTAGATGCAAATGTTGAAATAGGCACTCGTAATCTAAAAGTTGCTTTGCGCAAGTTACGTCAATTTGCACGTACTGGCAGTAGTGACGAATTAGCGCTTGATGAGACTATTGCTGCTACAGCCCGTAACGCGGGTTATCTTGATATTAAAATGAAGCCTGAGCGTCATAATGCCATTAAAGTATTAATGTTTTTTGATATTGGTGGCTCTATGGATGATCACATTAAGGTATGTGAACAGCTATTTTCGGCCATACATGGTGAATTTAAGCATTTAGAATTTTTTTATTTTCATAACTGTCTTTACGAGAATGTTTGGCGAGATAATAACCGTAGACATAATGAAAAAATTGATTTATTGCAAGTGCTGCACACTTATAGTCGCGACTATAAAGTTATTTTTATTGGCGATGCCACAATGGGGCCATACGAGATAACTTACCCCGGTGGCAGTGTTGAACATTGGAATGAGGAAGCCGGTAATGTTTGGATGAAAAGATTAACAGATCATTTTGATAAGGTTATTTGGCTTAATCCTCAAAATGAAGCGCAGTGGCCTTATTATGCTTCTATCAAAATAATGCAAGGACTGGTCGATAATAAAATGTACCCACTGACATTAGCAGGGTTAGGGCAGGGTATTAAAGCGTTGATTTAATATCAGGCTTAAGGTGACCATGCGTAGCTAATTTTGGTAAAAAAAGTTCTTTCTGCGCGTGTTAATTTTGTTAAATCATCATCTTGCAAGCTCTTATCAGAGTACCCTAAGAAAAATACCGTTTGTGGGTTAAGCTTATAGGCGTAAATTAATTGGCTTGATAAACCTTTACTTTGCGTTGAGCTAATAAAATTATTGTTATCAGGGTTCCTATCAACATCACTATAAATTAAGCTAAGTTTTAAGTAACTTTGCACATCAAATTGGTAAGACAAACGTAACTCAGAAATATTTTCAATATAAACATTACTATTACTGCCGATACTATTTTTAGCATCTAGTTTGCTATACGTTTGGTAAAAATCAAACTCTAAATGATCGGTAATAAAAACAGCAACATTAGCTGCTAGTTGAATTAAATCACCTAAACGATCATTAGCATAATCAATTTTATCACCAACCGTTAACTCTAGTGATAAGTAGGTACGAGGATTTGGCTTAATGCTTGCGTATAACTCTACTTGGTCTTCATTAAAAGAGGAGGTATTATTATCAATATTCGCTATGGTATAATCATAGCGAATACCGACTTTTTCACCATGCATTAAACTGAGTTCATAATAAGATTGCATCGGACCATCAATATTAAAACTTGTTGTTAATGCTCGTTCAATAAGTTCATTATTATTGTTGTGAATAATTTGCCATTTACCTGATACTCCAGCTTCTTGCCATTGACTGCCGGGTGCTGAATAGAAAGTTCTTTTAACAAAAACGGTATTTTTTTTAATATCAGCTTTGGGCATAAAACCTAAATCAGCTCTAAAATCAGCGCCAATATCTTGATGCGCTAAATCAACAAGCCAGTATTCAGAATTATGAGTAAAGTTAACTTTAACAGCGCGGTCACTAAAACTGTCATTACTGGGTTTATAGCTATTTTCGATTGTTTCTGGGTATTGGCTGTCCGAATTTAATAGCTGTGCTTTAATGGCACTAGACTCAGATAAACGATAACGAGCATCAAGTCCAACGACATAGTTATGATAATCATCTGTGGAGCGTAATGTTGCTATGCTGCCTATCGTTAAATCGTCATTAAAATCATATCTATAACGCCAGGCACCGGCGTGACTTTCTTGCGCTAAAGTTAGTAAACTTGAACGTAAGTTACCTGGTAATAAGATGTTTGTTTCAGTGTCGTTGGTGATGAATGCGCCATAACTGTGTTTATTAATACGACCGGTTAATTTGGCGCCATAATCAGGATCGGCAATGTTTCGCGTATATACTAAGTCAAAATCACTACTGAAATAGTCACTGTTATCTAAGAAAAAAGCGCGCTTTTCTTCATAAAATAGTGAAAAATTAGTATTTACACTCAGTTGCCCACTATCACTTTCTACCGTTGAAAAGTCAGGGTTTAAGGTGGCATTGAGTAAATTATTCGCGTTGATGCCCCAACGTAAATCTAACCCTGCTTCGGTATCGTTTTCAGCGCTCCAATTACTGTTTGGATTACTATTGTTTAGGTTACTGTTAGCGTAAACATCTCGTGTTTCATTTCTGCTAGTAGTGAACGTAGGTGTTAATCGTAAATTTTGGCCTATCTCCGCATTTTCAAAGCCAATAGCCTCCGGGTATTGACACAACCAACAAGGATTATCTCGTGCAAGAGGGACATGAGAAATGCGTAAACTAGTATCTCTGGGGTAAATTCGTACTAATTCTATCGCCCATTTTTTTTTCTTGCCATCTGCTTTGAAGTTTAAAATGTTATAAGGAATAGCCATTTCGACTTGGTAACCCTGCTTAGTTATTTTACCAAAGGCATACCAAAGGCCATCCCATGAGGTGTTATTCTGTGCAGTTATTTCATTGTAAGTGGCATCATTTTGCACACCATAGGGATTGACAAAAAAGGAATAATTTAAGCGCCTATTATTATGAGTATCGAGTTTTATTCCGACAGTGTCTTGTAACCACGTTTTGTCACGATCAGTTAAGAAGCCTTGAATTTTTGTTGGTTCAGGGTCATAGGCAATAAAGGCAATATAAAGAAATTTTCCATTTTCAATTAGTTTGGCAGTAGTTTTAACCGGGCTAGGTAAGTTATTCCACGGACTATTGATGATATCTAATTCTATCGATAATGCATTAGACCATAGCTCATCATTTAACTCACCATCAATGATTATGGTGTTTTTTTCAAAGGGAATTTGAAGTGATTCTAGCTTAACATTCGTTATCAGTGTGTTTTGTTGGTTTAAGGTTTGCGCTATTGTTGGGCTTATTAATAAAACAGTAAAAAGCAATACAATCAAGCTATGACAGCTTAAGTTCTGCATACATCATCCATAAATTTATTATTATAAGGGGGGAATCAGCTAATATTTTTATTTTCTAGTGTTAGCAATAGATATGTCTATATCAAATTAGTATAAACTTTATGAGACAAATTGTTACAAATTTTAAGCTGCAGCACAATCTAAACTTTAAAAATTGTTATTCCGTCGTGATATAGATGCAATTCTGTTGCACTTTTTATGACTATTTTACTTAGACTACTTTTATCGTGGTCAGAATGATTACGATACAATTCCGGTTAAAATTTATATGATAGTCGACCAGTTAATTATTTTATCTGGTGAAATACAGATTATCATTGATATTGAGTTGCAGTCTTTAGCTAACCGTTTACTATTGTAAGCATATTTTCTTTGGGTTTTTGACATGCCATTCTCTCTTATTGATCTCATTGCTTTATTTATCTTTTTTCTCTCTTGGTCAGGGTATACTTGGTTTGCTCGTAAAAAAGCTAAAACGACGAATTGTTTAGCTCGAAGTTTACACCAGCATAGAATTCATTGGATGTATGAGACTATTACTCGAGAGATTAGAGTTGGCGAAGCGTCATTATTATCTAACTTAGAGCGAAATATTGCTTTTTTTGCTTCTAGTACATTATTAATTTTAGCGGGTATATTGACGCTGTTTGCAAAAATAGACACGTTAGAAAGTGTTATATACTCAATGCCTTATGCTGATCATGTCAGTCATTTTACCATTCAGATTAAGCTAAGTTTGTTGGCTTTTATTTTTGTTATCTCATTTTTTCAATTTACTTGGTCTATGCGTCAGTATGGCTTTGTTAATGTTATGATAGGTGCGGCGCCAATAGATACCTCTGGTTTGAATGACAACCTTAAAGCTTATGCTAAACAAATGGCGACAGTACAAGATCAAGCAGCACATTCTTATAATTATGGACTTCGTTCATATTATTTTGCATTAGCGGCTATTTGTTGGTTTTTTCATCCTTTTTTGTGTATTTTAATGAGTGTTTGGGTGGTTTATACCTTATATACGCGTGAGTTTAACTCTAAATCTGTTAAAGCTTTGACTGCCGGGCAGCAGTATTTACAATTAGAGCGAGATGCTAAAGAGCAAGCTAGCGCTAAGATTGTTGAGTGAGTCAGTACTCTAAAAAATATCAGCACTATTCGGTGGAAGATTTTGATAGCTATGACTGTCTCAAGTTGTCAAAACGGTTCTATCTTGTCTTGTTATTTGTGTTGCGTGGTTATCTTGTTTGGTTGCTGTCAATAACTAATATGCGCGATAGAATAAGTATTATATCGTGGATATACCCTGAAACATCACTGTTTTATTTAAGTTTAATATCGGGGACGGTTGGCTTATTTGTGCTACTAATGATCAGTTTACGACGGCCGGAAGCGGCTAACTGGATTAAACTTAGTTGGCAACACAGCCGAAAATTTTTAATCGCTGCATTATTTTTTGATTTATTCACTCATGCCATAGTTTTTTTTTATTGGCAATTAATCTCAGTAGAATGGCTTATTATGCAAGTGATCATAACGGTTACTTTAATTGTACTCTGTTATAACAGTGAGCGCGTTACAATAAATTTAACAGAATTTCCACAGAAAATACCAGAAAAATAATTCTGGATCATAATATTTCTCATATAAATGTTTAAGGTTACCAATAGTGAATGTAAATAATAGTCAAGATAACGGCCAACAAGAACAACGATTGATTATTCTTGATACGGAAACAACCGGTATTAACCCCAGAGATGGACATAGAATTGTTGAAATTGGCTGTGTTGAAATGATCAACCGTCAATTAACAGGTCGAAGCTATCATGTATACATCAAACCGCTGGATCAGCGTGGCCAAGTATTGCAAATGGATCAAGAGGTAATCAATATTCATGGGTTAACTAATGAATTTTTAGATGATAAACCTACCTTTCCCCAAGTTGTTGATGGCTTTATTGATTTTATTCGTGGTGCTGAATTAGTTATTCATAATGCTAAGTTTGATGTTGGCTTTATGAATAATGAATTTTCATTATTGAACTTTGCCAATAGCGCTAGCAACAAAGTGCCAATGACTGAAGATATTTGTACTATTACCGATACCTTAAAAACCTCAAAAGACGAATTTGGCTCACCAAAAACCTTAGATTACTTAGCGCGTTTTTATAAAGTAGATAAATTGATAGACCGTACTTATCATGGTGCTTTGATTGATGCGCAGCTGCTTGCTTTTGTTTATATAGAAATGACACGTAAGCAGTCAACGTTTAATTTGTCGGTGGGTGATAATAGTGGTGAAGATGCTAATGCTATTAGACGTTTAAGTAATAAGCGAGCAAAGCTAAAGGTTATTGCCGCTTCTGCCGATGAAGTAGCAGCACACAAAGAAAGGTTATTGGTTATTAAGAGCAAAGGGGGAGAGCCACTTTGGAAATAAACAAGTTATTGATATTTTGTTTTGTTACGCTAACTAGCTTAGCTAATACTAAAGCCTTAGCTGTTCAAGAGGGTGTACAAGAACTTAAAGCATTCACCGAGCAAGTAAAATTAATAAAACAAGCTAAAGTAAAATATTATCAAAGTGATAATATAACCAATCAAATTTCCTATTTTGATAATCGTTTTCGTATAGATGCAGAGCTTGATGAAATCACTTTGTTATTTTATCGTAGTCGCGGTAGTCGACCTATAATTTTAGTGCGTCCAGACGGCAGTAAATTAAGAGTCAATAACGTCGACCCAAGTAAAGTGCAATGGCATGATGATAGCACCTTTGACTTGATCAAAATTGTAAAACCGATGCCCGGACCATGGCAAGCTATTGGTGATATTTTGCCAGAAAGTCAAATTATGGTGATGTCAGATGTTAAATTGGAGGTAGCTCCTTTACCCGAAATTGTTTTGTCTGGTGAAACCTTAAAAGTGGTTGGTAAACTTTATAATGGCGATGAGCCTATTAATACTCCTTATTTTCGTAATGTGGTTAAATTGGATGTGCATTTTTATAGTACTAACAATGCTGATTACGACAATTTTGGCGCTGATGCACTTAAATTAACATCATTTCGCGATGATGGTCATGGCTTGGATGAATATGCGGGTGATGGCCTATATACCGGGGAATTTCGCTTAGATTTTGCATCAGGTGAATGGCAACCGGTATTTTTGATTAAACTACCGATGGCTAGCCGGGAATTACGACAAAAACCCCTTGTGCTACATAGGTCACCGGTAAGCATTGCCGTTGAAACGTCTGCAGATGAAAATAAGCCACATAGTATGACATTATCAATCGATCCAACTTATGTTGACCCTAACAGCTTAGTTTTCCAAGGTAAGGTGACTTTTCCGGATAAACAGGTTGAACCATTTTCTATTATGGATGATAAGCAAGGTGAGACACGTGTTAAAGATATTAAAAATACTGAATCAGGTGTCTATCGTATTAATATTCATGCGTTTGGTAGAACGACATCAGGACGAGAGTTTCGTTTAGCAATCCCTGAATTTAGTTTTAATGTTAAAGCTAATAATAATGAAATTTTGGTGACTACAATCGATGAAAATGGTGTTGAAAAAACGGTTAGTATTGATAGAGAGCAAAAATTATTAGCAGATAGAGCAGCTGAATTGGCCCAAGCAAAAATAGTGCAACAACAAGCTGAAGAAGAAAAAGAAATACAAACCATAATTTTGATAGCAGCAGGGAATGCTTTAATCATAGTCATTGCTTTGGTGCTATTTTTGGTCATGCGTAAGAAGAAAAAATAAAGCTGTAGTTGAACGGTACTCTATTGATGAGATGAACAATATTCTTTGAAATACTTTTCGGGGAAATGAATATAAATAATTTTCCCTTGATAGCTTTTTAATCACCTGGTGAGGATAAGGATAAGCGGGGAGATTTGTACTGTAGCACTGGCATCATACATTGCCAACATAACTAGCGTAATTTATAATTTTCCAGTATGTTTTTACTAGGAGTGAATATTATCGAATGGTACGGGTCAAGAGACTTGAACTATTTTTACTTAAACGAAACACCGAAGTAAAAATGGTGGCTACACCGGGACTCGAACCTGGGACCCCATCATTATGAGTGATGTGCTCTAACCAACTGAGCTATGTAGCCTTACCGATTTTCTTTGTGGCAATACTGGAACCTACTATTTCTAATATAAGCAGCGTGTATAGAAACTCCGCAAATGTTGACTTAGTGGAATTTGAATATTATCGAATGGTACGGGTCAAGAGACTTGAACTCTCACATCTTGCGATACTGGAACCTAAATCCAGCGCGTCTACCAATTCCGCCAAACCCGCATTTC
>SPKZ01011579.1_pt1 | contig 28124 bp, 23 predicted proteins | sample 2456571 | NCBI WGS metagenome assembly SPKZ01 (sample SAMN11192286, study PRJNA482655) | marine metagenome | biome: ENVO:00000447; feature: ENVO:00000244|ENVO:00000211|ENVO:00000569|ENVO:00002023; material: ENVO:00002151; isolation source: ocean water from marine abyssalpelagic zone ... | reverse complement strand
CCGCGGCGGTGGGTCCGCACCGCGAGCGGCTCCGCTGCCAGCTGCCATCGAGGCCAGCAGAATGCCGAACATGACGCCACTCAAGACACCGGCGGTCATTCGGACCGTGGCCCACACTCCCATCTCTTGCAGGCTGACTTCGGGCCAGAGGGACAACAGACAACCGCAGATCAGAATCGAAACACCTATCCATAGCCACGATACCAGCGGGTTGACGTGGAAGCGGAAGGTGGCCCGTTTGGTGGTCGGATTGACGATCGCCACGACAGCGTAAAGATCGTTCTTGAGCGTGCGATGCAGGGCGACTTCAGTGGTCGGGCTACTGCGGGAAGACTTGTAGATGAATCGTGCCGGCGAGATACGACCGACAGCGACCCCGTCCTGGGAGACGTCCACATCGGCGAAAACCATGCGTTTTTCTGCGTCGAGCTCCATGCGCGGGCCGGCGTAGGTCAAGCTGTAGTCGCCGATTTCGATCTTGTCGCCGGGGCTCATATTGGCTTCGGTTTCTAGGGTCCAAGCGCGGCCAGCGAAGCCGAGGAACATCAACGAAATACCGATGTGCACGATGTAGCCGCCGTAACGGCGACGGCTCTTCTGCACCAGGCGCAACAGAGCGGAACCCCAGGGCTCGGCGTGTTGTCGGCGTCGGGCGACCGCGCCTCGGTAAAACTCTTGGCCGACCACAGCGAAGTTGAAGGCGACCAGACCCACTGTCACTACCGGCGCTACCGAACCCAGCTTTTGAAGAACGATGCCGAGCACACCGTCGTAGAAGGCGTCGTTGGGCACGACGCCCGGAAAGCCGAATCGGGAACCCAAGCTGAGGTGCAGCACCGCTGCCACGGTGGCGCTGATCAACGGGAAACGAGCGGCGGCGGCGAGGTTCGCCGTGCTGCTTTTTCGCCAGGCAAGCAAGGGCGCGACGCCCATCAGCGCGAGTAGCGAAAGTCCGATGGGGACCATCCAGCGGTTGAAGAATGGCGGACCCACCGTAACGGTTTCGTCCCAAAGCCATTCGCTAATGCGTGGGAAGATGGTGGCGACTCCAATGAAGGTGCAGGCACCGAGCAGGACCCAGTTGTTGACGACAAATGCGCCCTCGCGGCTGACCACTGATTCGATACGCCCTCGACTGCGCAGCAGGGGCAATCGCCACACGATGAGGCCTGCGGGAACGGCGATTATCAGCGCCATGAAGTAGACGAAGTAGATGCCAATATCGCTCTTGGCGAAGGCGTGAACACTGGCGATGAGGCCGGCTCGAGTCAGAAATGTGCCAAAAATTGTCAGGAAAAACGTCGTGCAAATGAGCACGAGGTTCCACACCTTGAGCATGTTTCGGCGTTCCTGAATCATCGTGGAATGCACGTAGGCGGTGGCCGTGAACCACGGTAGACAGGCGGCGTTTTCTACTGGATCCCAGGCCCAATAGCCGCCCCAGCCCAGCTCTTCGTAGGCCCACAGCATGCCCAAGCAGTTTCCGATAGACAGAAATAGCCAGGCAAAGAGCATCCATTTGCGAGTGGCTGCGATCCACTCGTTGTCGAGTCGCCCCGTCGCCAAGGCGGCGATGGCAAAGGCGAAGGGTACCGAACATCCGACGAACCCCATGTAGAGGCTGGGCGGATGAATGATCATGTAGAAGTTTCGCAGCAGTGGGTTGAGGCCCTCACCGTCCAGACGGGCACCAGCAAAACTGGTCTCAAAAGGATTGGCCGCAAACAGCATCAACACTGCAAAGAAACTCATGATCACCATCAAGGTGGCGATCACGTAGGGCTGCAGGCTGCGGTATTTTCCCTTCAACCAAATCGTGACGGCGGTGGTGTAGCCGCTCAGCAAGAAGGTCCACCAGAGCAGTGAGCCGTCCTGACCGCCCCAGAGGGCTGTCAGCAAATAGGTGTTGGTCATGCTGCGCTCGCTGTAGCGGGCGACATAACGGATTCGGAAATCGTGGGTGACGAATGCGTAGGCGAGCACGAGCACCGCCAGCATGACGAGGGCGCAGGTGCCGTAGGTCCCTAGGCGAGCTGCCCGGAGCAATCGAGGTTTGCCCCCTCCGGCGGTGAGTGCGACCGCGAAGGTGTAGGCCGCGCAGACCAAGATGCTATACAGAAGCGCAGTGCCGAACTCCGGGAGGGATTGCCACATGATAATGGCGACACCTTAGGCTCCGGGGACCCCATTCGCAAACCTAAGCAGGTGTATCTGGTGGAGGGCTGACCGCCGTCGGAGAGCTTCATGGCGAGCGTGACTCTGATGACGGAACAGTCCGTGATGGCCCGTTTGAATGACGGAGCCGCCCGGGATGATGGCCCGCCTGGATGAGGGAACAGACGGGGGGGTCTTAGCTGCTGCCGACGGTGGTTCCGACCTTGGCGCCGGCGCACACCTTGCTGATGGCCCCTGGGGTCATCTTGAAGACTCGGATGGGGAGTCCGTTTTCGCGACACAGAGTAACGGCGGTGGTGTCCATGACTCGGAGATCTTCGGCAATAAAGCGCTCGTAGCTCAGAGTGTCGTACATCTTCGCGTCGGCATTCTTGACCGGATCCTTGTCGTAGATGCCGTCGACCTTGGTGGCCTTTAGGAGGGCATCGGCGCGAATTTCCATGCCTCGGAGAGCCGCTGCAGTATCTGTGGAGAAGTATGGGTTGCCGGTACCCGCTGCGAATATGACGATATGGCCGCGTTTTAAGTGCCGTACGGCGCGGCGCCGAATATATGGCTCGGCCACGCCTTTGATCTCCAGCGCCGTCATGACTCGGGTGACGACTCCGGCGCGTTCCAGCGCGTCCTGGAGCGCCAGGGCGTTGATGACCGTGGCGAGCATGCCCATGTAGTCGCTTTGGGCGCGGTCCATGCCTTCGCTGGCGCCGCGCAGGCCGCGGAAGATGTTGCCGCCTCCGACCACCACACCGATTTGGACCCCCATCCGGTGCAGGGCGAGCAGATCCTGGGCGGTGGCTTTTAGCGTGGCGGTATCGATTCCGAAGCCGCCTTCTTTTCCGCAGAGGGCTTCCCCGCTCAGTTTAATGATGACCCGACGATACCGCAGATCGGTCTTGGTGCTTTCAGAACTCACGTTTGGGCTCTTAGACCCGGGCGGGCTAGACCGCAAACGGTCTTCGCGGGGCTGAAAAAACCTCAACTAATTGCGTCTTCAGTGGGTCTGGAGGGGGCCGCGGGCAGGGCTGAAGCGGCGGCAGAAAATGTCCGAGTCGAAGGCCCTTCTTCCTAGGGCGGATAGTTCGTAGTATTTGCCTGAGATGACCCAGCGTATGTCCGTAATAGCGGCGAAAAGTCAGGGGCTGACGGAACGGTGTGCAGCCGTCGTGGCCGGTTCAGGGAGGCTGCGCTCGCGCGTCAACCGGGGAGCATGGGCCGCGATGGCGGTGGCGTGCGGGGCGCTCGCGCTAGTTGCTTGTGATGGCCCGGAGGGTGGCGGCACAGCTGGGGTCGGCTCCGTAATTCCTGGCGAGCCGATGCCGCCGGAACTGAGTGTCCGAGTTCTCGCCAAAGTTGGCGATCGCGAAATCACTTTCGGCGAATACGTCGCGACGCTCGCTCGCATGGATCAGTTCGAGAGGCTGCGTTACCAGACCGAAGCTCGCCACAAGGTGCTGCTCGATCAAATCATCGATGCCGAATTGTTGGCGCGGGAGGCGGAGCGGCGCGGCTTGCACAAGACCACGCAAGCAATAGAGCGGAAACGCTTGCTGATGCGAGATGAGTTGCTGCGTCAGATGAGGGAAGAGCTGCCGCTTCTGGAAGAGATTCCTCTGGGCGAAGTTCGTGAGTACTACGACGCCAACAAAAACGAATTTGCTGACCCAGCCCGGCGCCGAGTGTCTGTGATCTTGTTGAGCGATCCGAGTACGGGCGCTGACGTGCTTCGCGAGGCCCAGGCCGCTAGCGCTGATGAGTGGGGGCAGCTCGTTGCGAAACATTCTCGGGTGCGTTCGCCGGAGAAACCGAAGCCGGGCGAAGCGCGCCCCCCGCTTGAGCTGGCCGGTGACCTCGGCTTTGTGACTGCCCCCTCGGAGAGTCGAGGTAGCAATCCCGATATTCCTGAGGCAGTGAGGGCCGCGGCCTTTGGGATAAAGCAGGTCGGCGGAGTCGCCGGTGCCATCGTCAAGGTGGGCGCTGATAGCTACATCGTCCGCTTGGTCGCTATCAACGTGAAAACTCAGCGCTCCTTTCAGGATGCGATGCAGAGCATCCGAGTCCGAGTGCTCCAGAGGAAGCTGCGCACGGCTCGGGAAAAGCTTGAGACGGAACTTCGCCGTACGGTGAAAGTGACGATCAACGAAGCCGCGCTGAAAAAGCTTGAGCAAGAGCCACCCGCCGAGGAAAACCAGGCCGGACATTGAGCGACCTGCTCACCTTGAATGGACGGGGCGCCAGGTCGGATGAGTGCCAGGAATCTTCCTGGAAATGGCAGTTACAGAACGCCGTGACGACGCTCGACGGGCTCGAAAAACATTTGAGCCTCACCGATTCCGAACGGGAGGGCGCGCGTCGGGCCCAGGCTCAGGGCTTTCCGCTCTCCATCACGCCACACTATTTGAAGCTCTGTGATCCCACCGATGCTCGCTGTCCGGTGCGCCGTCAGGTGGTACCGGTGGCCCTCGAAGCCGAACGGGTCGACGGAGATCTCGTCGATCCCTTGGGGGAGGAGGCACACGAGCCGGCACCGGACTTGATCCAGCGCTACCCGGACCGGGCGCTCTTGCTCGTGAGCGACCGCTGCTCGGTGTATTGCCGCTTTTGTACGCGGTCACGTATGGTTGGCGACGGAGGCGGTCCCCGTTCTCTGGATCGTTTGGCGCCTGCCTTGGCGTATCTACGGGAGCATCCTGCGATACGCGATGTCATCGTGAGTGGCGGGGATCCGCTGGTCATGAGCACCGATCGATTGGTGCGCATTCTCCAAGCTGTACGGGACATTCCCAGTGTTGAGACTATCCGACTGGCGACCCGCGTGCCCGCCACCTTGCCTCAACGAATCGACACCGAGCTGCTGGAAGCGTTGCGCCCGCTCCACCCTCTCTGGGTGATGACTCATTTCAACCATCCGAAAGAGCTCACAGTGGAGTCCCGAAGGGCTTTGAACCTTCTGGCGGACTATGGCTTCCCGGTGATGAATCAATCTGTGCTGCTAGCTGGCATCAATGATGTTCCGGCGGTGCTAGAGCAGCTGTTTCGAGGCTTGGTGCGCGAGCGAGTGCGCCCCTACTATTTGCTGCAGGCCGATCCCGTGGGCGGGACCGCCCATCTGCGCACTCCGCTTTCAGTGGGTGTCGAGTTGATTGACGCATTGCAGGGCAAGCTCAGTGGCATCGCGCTGCCGAAGTTCATCGTGGATACCCCCGGTGGCTTCGGCAAGGTACCCGCGGGCCCCAGCTATGTGGTGTCGCGATCGCCCGGGCGGACGCGTTTTCGTAGCCCTCGGGGCATTGAGGTGGATTATGTCGATCCGCCCATCGATCTCGGAGGCTGACCCGGTCTTGAGCTCTGTGTTCCGAGCTGCGCGGATGATTCGGACTGCGCGTCGGTGTCGATCAGAGCTTCCGCCGGCTCAGTCTTTTTCTGCGTCGTCGGTGTGCTCGCCGTTGGAGTCTTGTTCTGGCTGAGCCGAACTGGGGTCACCGCCCGATGACACAAGTAGCCCGATGACGATTACTAACACTGCCACGAGCCCGGCGATCATGCTGGCTCCCTGCTTGAAGGTGGCGTCGTCGTAGCAACCGATCGCTCGCAATAACTTCTGATGATCGCGCATGGTGGTGGCGACCGATTTGTCAGAGTCGCGCAAACTGTCGAGGGTATCGCTGTCAATTTCAACAGCGCCTTTGGTGGCGAGCAAGGCACGGCCCGCGTCGCTCAGCGCGGCGCGTTTCTGCTCTTTGATTTCCGTGATGCCGTCGCTGCGGACACTGGCTTGTTTCTCGAACTTCGAGTCCTGAGACTTTTGTTTGCTGTTGAGTTCGCGTAGCTTCGACTGGAGCGCACTCAGTTCTTTACGAGCAGCGTTGGTTTGTGCCTCCGCCTGAGCTGCCAGGGCCTTGTGTTTATCCGTTTCGACTTTTTGTTTGGTGGCCTCTGCCTGAAGCTCCTGCATTTGCCTTTGGTTTCCCTTGGGCACCACTCCGCCGTGTTCGGCGGCTACCCGATCCGCGACCTGCTTGGCGGATCGCATCTCGATTTGAGTTCGCTTGTAACGCACCTCAACGCGTTTGAATTGGGCCCAACGCTGTTCGGATACGGCTGCCAATTCTTCGACGAATTTTTCTTTTCCTAGTTGTTCGTCGAGCAGATCTTCGCGGGCCGTATCCATCGCCGTGTTGTCCGCATCGTGTTCCGCCGCCGTGCCTTCGAGAGCCGAGCTGCGCTCAACGATGGTGCCCTCCAGTTGGGCGATGGCGGTGAACAAGGGCTTGAGGGTCTTGTGCCCTTCGACGTATTTTCCATATTCTTCGACGAGTGACTTTAGTTTGTCGTCGCGATCTCGTTCGGCCAGTTCCAGTAGTTCGAGGGATTCGTCCAGCTCAGCCTTGAGTGATTTTTTTCGACTGAGGACGCGCCCGGTGTAGATGGGTGCTAGAAACGGGCTGTTGGGTAGCTCGCCGAAGTCGCCGGTGAGTTTGATTTCCACGTTGTCGATAACGATCGTGTCAGGGTCCGGGGATTTCCCGGTTGGCCACTTCGGTTTGGCGCCTCTGCCGCCGCCGTCGTTGACTGTCTCAATGATGGGGTCCGGCCCGCTGTCGTCCAGATCATCGCCGAAGTCATCTGTGCCGAAGGTGCCGCCACCGAACATGTCGTTCGGATCCATTGTGTGGTCGCTGTCGTCATTACCGCTGGAGGGCGGCGCGTCGTTGCCGGAGGAACCCTGGTCGCTGGAAGGCTTCGCGCTCGAAGGCGTCGCGTTGCTCGCCGGCGAGTTGGAAAAATCGATATCGCCGGCGAAGACCGCCTCGGCAGCAGCGGCGCCGGCGCCGAGCACCTCGGGGGTGTCGGGCGGCAGGCTTTGTGCTTCGCCCGAGTAGCCCTCGAATCCCTCCTCGCTGAAGAACTCGTCGCTGTCGTCGGAGTCGGCGATCTGGGGGTCACCGGCGCTGAGATCGGGAAATGCGTCGTCGCCGTCAGCCATAGAGGGGCGTTAGTCTAGCGCGCGTTGAGGGGTGTCGAAAGCCCCTTCCGCTGGGGTTTACAGCCGGCCCCAGCTCTGTCAGAGTATTGGTCGAAGGTCCTTATGGGCCTGCCAACAGCGCGTCTTGAACTCCGCCAGGCCCGGAAGGGAGCAACGGTAGAGGAAAGCGGGTGTGGCGGGCCCTTCCCTTCGGATTCCAGTTGCATATTCCCGGCTTTTCGGCTGGGTTTGGGAGTCCGGCCGAGCGGTGCCCGGACGCTCGGCGCGAGGTCGGGTTGGTGGCTCAGCCGTCGAAGCCATTTAGTTAAGCCTCTGATCGGCGTTGGGTGGTGGCTCCTGGCGCATCAACAGCTCCAGACACAGATCGAGGCGTTTCGTCACACTTTGGGTTTCGAGCAGCTCCTGGCGGTTAATGGCATGTGAGATCAGGTGGTGAGCGCACAGGTCGACAATCCTCGAAGGGGGCTCGTCGTCGGAAATTTCGAATTGAAACTGGGGATACTCCGCCCGGATTTTTGCGGCGCGCTCGCCAGCGAGCGCGATCAGCCCGCGCAAATTGGTGCGGTCCGCCGGGACGTCGGTGTCGCCAAGTAACGTTAGCCGGCCCTGCCGATAGGGCAGAATGAAGGGATGTTCTTCAATCTTTGCGCGGCCACGACAGAGGAGCAGAAGATTGAACTTTCCGTCTTCGAGCTCCTCGTGGCGAACAATTTCCCCGAGCCCGGCCACTTTCGCGATCTTCGATTGTCCTAGTTTGTTCTCCGCGGCAGCGTTGGGGATCAGCACCACGCTAATGTGTTTGTCTCCGGCGAGGGCGTCCTTCGTCATCTGTTGGTAACGCGGCTCGAAAACATGCAGCGGCAGCAGGGTGCCGGGGAAGTGGACGATCTTCGGCAGCGGGAACAGCGGCACCTGATCGAGCACGCTATTTTCTGGGAGGTTGCTTGCTGTCATACGCCGAACATCTCAATAACTCCCCCGTTATGGGCGATGGGGGCATCCAGGGCGTAGTGTAGGATGGATTGGGCGACTTCGTCAGGTGTCATGCGAGCCTCAAAGCCGCTGCCTTCGAGCATTCGCGTGCTGACGGAACCTGGCAGGATCGCACATGTCATGAGGCCGGAATCCCGCAGCTCTTCAGCGAGGCTTTTCATCCAGCCCACGACGGCCCATTTTGAGGCGTTGTACGCGGCGGAGCCGGCCGTGCCTAGGGTGGCGGAGATGCTGGCTACGTGAACGATGCGCCCGGTTCCCGCTTCTCGGAGGGCCGGTAGCATTTCGCGTGTGATCAGGAAGGGGGCCCGAGCGTTGATAGCCATCTGAGCTTCCCAGTGTTCGAGGGTGGTGTCCTCGACACTCTGGCGAAAGATCGCTCCGGCGTTGTGGATGATGGCGTCGGGTGTTCCCATCTGGTCGAGGGCTGCAGTTGCCGCATCGATGCAGGATTGATGATCCCTAAGATCACACTCGATGCAGAGGGGCTTGGGTGCCGTACTCTCTAGAGCATCGAGGGTATCTTTTAGGGACTCCGAATGCTGCCCAACCAGGGCGAGCTGAGCTCCGAGTTTGGCCAGTCGAAGGGCTGTGGCTTTGCCAATGCCTCGGCTGGCGCCAGTGAGAACGACCTTGATCATATTGTAGTCCGGGGGCGGACTATCGTCCGCCAGCGCAAGGCGAGCGAGGAGGAATGTGGGGCGAACAATAACCGGCGTAATAATCAGTAGTTAGACGTTTCGCCCTAGCGATGGCTCGGTGGCGTCATTAGGTTGAAGTTGTCGATGATTCCCATCCGAGACATCAACCCCACTCGCACAGTCCCGTTCGTTACCTACGGACTGATTGTGGCGAACATCTTGGTGTTCTTTTGGCAGCTCAGTGCCCCGGCTGAGATCTATGACCGGCTGGTATTCGCCTTTGGGCTGGTGCCTGCGCGCGTCGTGGACAGTCCGGTGGATGAGGCATTTACCGTGGTGTCGTCTATGTTCATGCATGGAGGCTGGGCGCATTTGGGCGGCAATATGATGTTCCTTTACGTGTTTGGCGATAACGTAGAGGACGTTCTGGGACATCGCCGCTACCTTGGTTTTTACCTAGTCGCGGGGCTCTGCGCGGCCATCGCTCAGGTGATGGTGAACACATCCAGCGTGATCCCCATGGTGGGAGCGTCGGGTGCGATCGCTGGGGTGATCGGCGCGTACCTTCTGCTGTACCCGATGGCGCCCATCCAGGTTCTGAACCCAATTTTCTTGCTCTGGTTTTTTCTAGGGCCCCTGCTCACGCTACCAGCTTGGATGGTGGCGGGCTGGTTCTTCGTCGCGAACTTGGTGAGCGGGGTTGCAATGGTCGCGAGCGCGTCTGCGGGCCAAGGCGGAGGCACGGCGTTTTTCGCTCATCTCGGTGGCTTTGTCGCGGGGCTCTGGTTGATACGGCCTGTGCTGGCTGAGGCGAAACGTCGGCCCCGACAGCAGTGGGATTCGTGGCGCACCGGCCCCCAGCCTGCCCGTCGGCGGGCGCTCTCGGCGCAGCACCGTCGAAACTCACCCGTCGGACGGCGTCCCGATCCGTGGCTTTAGCGCCGTCGGCTGAGGTCACGGGGCCAAGGCTGGCGCCCGGTTGGAGCATGCTGCTAAGACTCCGGGCATCGCCATGCCCCTTGCCTTGAAGATCTACAACACCCTCTCTCGACAGCTCGAAACTCTGGAGCCGAAGGAGCCCGGGAAACTCGGTGTCTATTGTTGCGGTCCCACCGTCTATGACGTGCCGCATGCGGGACACGCGCGCTCTGCTGTGGCCTTCGATGTGTTCGTTCGACACGTTCGGCAATCCGGAGTCGACGTGAACTATGTGCGCAATATCACGGATGTGGAGGACAAGATCCTCAATCGCGCCAAGGAAAGCTGCGAGGAGCCCCTGGCCTTATCTCAGCGCATGACGGTGGTGTACCAGGACGATATGGCGGCGATCGGTTGTGAGGCGCCTAACCAACAGCCGAAGGTGAGTGATCACTTGCCGCAGATCTACGAAATGATCGAGCGCCTGATCGCGAATGATGCCGCCTATGTTTTGGACCGTGATGACGGCAAGCGGGATGTCTATTTCGCCGTCCGTAAGTTCAAGACCTACGGCGGATTGTCGCGACGCAAGATCGACGACCTGCGATCCGGTGCCCGTGTGGAAGCCGATCAGGCAAAAAGAGATCCGCTAGACTTTGCCTTGTGGAAAGGCACAACCTTGGAAGATTGGGGCTGGGAGAGCCCGTGGGGTCCCGGACGCCCGGGCTGGCACATTGAGTGTTCGGCCATGAGCTGTTGTTACCTCGGTCACGATTTCGACGTGCATGCCGGCGGAATGGATTTGATTTTTCCGCACCACGAAAACGAAATCGCGCAGAGCGAAGCCTCTACGGATGGCGACCGACCCATGGCGCGCTACTGGATGCACAACGGCTTCGTGAACATCGACAAAGAGAAGATGAGCAAGTCGCTTGGGAATTTTGTGACGGTGCGCGACGTGCTGGCGCGCAACGATCCGGAGGGCTTCCGTTGGTTCTTATTAACGGTGCACTACCGCGGACCGCTGCAGTTCGATTCTGAGAAATTGGATGATGGTCGCGTGGTGTTTCCCGGTGTGGATGAGGCGGAGGGTCGTGTGGACTACCTGTATTCGGTACAGTCGCGCTTGGCAGAGCTGGTCGCTTTAGGCGGCGACGCGCCCAAGAAGGAGCCGCCGGAGATCGTTCGGGCTCGCCAGGGTTCGGCCACGGCTCTCAAGAATGCCATCGCCGCGCTCAACGATGATCTGAATACCGCCGTGTGTTTGGCGGAGCTGGGCGAGCTGGCCAAACTCGGCAATGACCTGTGCGATCTCGCCAAGAAGCGCCGCAAGGATGCTGCTTTTTGTGGTGCGGCTTCTATGCAGGCGGCGACAACCCAGGCGGCGATCAGCGAAATTTGCGGGCATATTGGCTTGATGTGGACGCCCCACGATGAATTCAAGCAGCGTTCTCAGGCTAAGCGACTTGCTTTGCGGGGTCTCCAATCGAGCGATATGGATGCCAAGGTGGCGGCTCGTAATCAGGCGCGGGCCGACAAGGACTTCGCACGGTCCGATGAGATCCGCGATGAGCTAGCGGCCCTAGGCGTTTCGCTCAAGGATGCTCCCGAAGGTACCGTCTGGTCGATCGAAGTATGAAGCGCGATTAGGCGGGACGTGGCTACTACGCGCGACGTTGCTATCGGCTGCGGGCGAGCCACCGTGCGAGGAGCCATCGCGGCTATTAGACGCCGATGAAGAGTCGGTGCGCGAAATTTCTTTCGAGCTTGGCTTTGAGCACTTTGTCCGCGGCGGTTTCGATATCGTATTCGACGCGCTTGAATTCGAAGCGCTTCTTGTCGGTGTCAAACACTGTGAAACTGGCGCGGTTGTCGTAGTCCCGAGGTTGACCCACAGAGCCTACGCTCACGATGTATTTCCGATCCGGTTCCAAGACGAAGTCGACCGGGGGTAGCTCTTCCACCGTGGTGGGAGTCAGAGCGAAGACTTTGCACAAATGCGAGTGGCCGATCAGCGTGATGTGGCCGAGCCGGTCGTAGATGGGCAGGCACTCCCGGGCTTGTTCGGGGGCGAAGATGTACTCGAATTCCTCAAGACGCACGGGCGAGCCGTGGCAGAGGTGCAAGCCGAACTCGTTGAGTTCGATCGAGTAGGGCAGGTTCTTCAACCACTCCATGCTGTCTTCGGTGAGCAGGTTGGCGTGGGTGTCGAGGGCGTTGCGTGCGGCCTCGTAGTAGTACGAGTAGTCCATGCGGCCCGCGACGGCGGCGTCGTGGTTACCGAGGATGGTGGCCTCAACCAGATCACGGATGATCTCCGTGCATTCGTTAGGAGAGCCTCCGTAGCCCACCGTGTCGCCCAAGCAATAAAAGCGGTCGATGTTCTCGCTTTTGTAGGCTTCCAACGTAGCGCTGAGGGCTTCGTAGTTCGCGTGAATGTCGCTGAGGATCCCGAATTTCATGGTCGATTTTGCAGCGTAACACGAGTTACTGACGTCGGGGCTCGTGGGAGCAGGATTCTGATATTGAGGCCGACGCTGCCGGCGTTCTGGGCGGTGGGGGCGACCGATGTCAGCTGGCAACACAGTGGCTACCGAGGCTCGCGGGTCGTGGGAGATTGGTCCGATTTAGCCCGGTAGTCGCTGTTTGCAGACCGTGGTTGCTCGGTTTCGAGATCGCGAGCCTAAGGATCTTGGGGTTTTTTTGGTTTTGGGTCGTCGGCTTTGACGTACTGGGACCGGCAGACTACATCGCGTTTGTGCAGGACTCGGACGGCGATTCAGAACCTGAGGCCAACGGGTCGGCTCCAACGCCGGACCCCGTCTTCGATACAGACGAGGTCCCGTACGCCATTCTGGAGCTGGTCGCCGCATGCGTGCGCTTCGTTAAGGATACGGTAGGTATCGATTTGGATTTCAGCTCGGACACGTTGCCGTTGGTGGACCACTACTTGGCCACTGTGCGCGCGGATCTCGACGAGCGACACGAGGCGGCTCCGCTGATTTTGCGGTCGGTCGGGGCGTATTTTGGTGAGGTCGTGCGTCGCCACATCGAGGGGTTTTGGATTGTGCCCAACGAGGATGCTCACCTTTGGCGGGTCTGCTCGTCTCGGGCATTTCTCTCGGTAAATCCCTTGGGCGCGGCCTACGACGCGCTCTATGACGGAAAAGAGCACGATGGTCCGCCATCGGCCCTCCATCTCGACAAGCCCGACGAACAGTTCGTCAACGCTCGACTCGAAGCCTTGCCGGACGTGAATGAGGCGGACTATCACCGCCTCAGCGTCCGCTTCGAAGTCATCGAAATCGCCATTGGTGCCTTGCGAGACCGGGATGGCGCAGACGGTGAGGTCACCTTCGAGGCCGACGATTACATCGAACCCAGCAACTGAGTGTGAGTGCTTGAGGGTGAGTGCTCGGTCACCTGGTAGTCCTAGGGCGCGCCGGCATCTTCCGGGTCCGGAATGGCTTCGGTGGGCACAAGTGCCGGGAGCTGTTCGGAGCGAGGCGTGGTGATTACGTTCCCCGTGAAGTCGCGCCAGGCGACGTTGTAGATCCCCGCTTTGGGTCCCAGGATGGTTTGTTTGGAGTGTGGGCGCACCCAACTCACTGGAACCCCGTCGAGGAACAGATACATCAGCCGGTCTGTGTCGTTCTGAGCGATCAAACCTCGTTTCGGACTGCCGGCGGGCAGCGGTGTTTTGCGGGGCTGCGCTTCGTCGCGGAGGCCGGCGAGCATTCCGCGGGGGAGCAGCACCCCGTTGGCGGCGAGCGGCAAGCCGTCCCCTCTAAAAGTGGCTAGCTCGGGCGGCACCAGCGCTGCCGCCAAGCCGATTTCCTGTTGGACTGAGACGTGGGTCACTCGAAATTCGAGGCGGCCTCCGTCATTCCAACTGTATCTCGCGTTCAACGGCACGGCGGCGTGTTGGCAGTGATCCGACGTCGGGGACAAGGTGAGCAGTTCCAGTAGGAAGCGACACAACAGTTGACCGCTAGCGCCCTCCAGCATCGCGCTGCCCATCTCCATCGTCCCATTGTGGCTCTCCAGTCGGACGCGGTGCAGGGGGCGACCGGAATGATCGCCCTCCGGCAGTGAGAGTGCCGTTGTCGGAGCGAGCGGGGTGACGTCCGGGCGTTGTTCGAGGAAGAGCGTGCGAGCGGCGCCGGGCAACAGCACTCGATACTTGTTGCCCTTCGGCCACACTAAAACGTGCCCATATCGGTTCGCCCGTGCGCGGAATTCGGTGTTCATAGGCAGAGGGAACGCGGGAGACTTGAGTGCCAGGCGCAGACGCTTGTCTGCGACGATATCGATCTCGACGTCCAGGGCGAGGGACGCTCGGGCGGCTTTCGCCGCCTCTTGGTTGGTCGCTGCCTGAGCGCCCCCATCGGGTAGGGACTGCCAGATAAATTCTGCGCGTAGCCGGGCGCCGATGGCCTCGGTAGGGGTTAGCGTGTCCGGGGGCAAGGCGGTTCGGGACCGGAAAGCCTCGGGGGGGGGAAGCTCTGGCACGGGCCGTAGCATGCGAGCGGCGGAGTGGGCAGGCACGCCTGGTTCGACGGAGGTAGCGGCGCGGGTCGCCGGTAGTTCGAGGAGCTTGTCCGCAGGTTCGAGGGGGGCGGGCACGCCGCTGGCGTTCGGACTCGCGATGCCGCTGTGGGCGGTCTTGGCGACTGGTGCCTGGTCGTCGCAGCCCAGAGAGAACGCGCCGCCGATCGCGCAGCTCAGCGCGAGGGAACGGATTCTATGCAATCGTGTCACCACGACTGCCGATGCTCTCACTTCTTGGCAGCTTGCGCGAGGCCAATCAGATCGGATGCGTTCAGCTGGTGGGCTTCGCAATAGTTTTCGATCCCCACCCTGACGTGGTGTGCCGCCAAGGGGTCGATAAAGCTGGCGGTGCCGACCTGAATGGCGCTGGCGCCAGCGAACAGGAACTCGAGGGCGTCTTCGGTGGTCGAGATGCCTCCTATCGCGATGATCGGGATGCCGATGCTAGCGGCCAATTCGTACACGATGCGGAGGGCCACGGGCTTGAGGCTGGGGCCGCTGAATCCGCCCATGCCTCTTGCCAATACCGGTTGGCGCTTGGCGATGTCGATGCGCATGCCGCGGATGGTGTTGATCGCAGTGATGGCTTCGGCTCCCGCATCCTCGCAGGCCTGGGCTACCGCGATGATACTGGGGGCCTCGGGGCTCATTTTGACCCAGATGGGTGTGTCCGTAGCAGCCTTGGTGGCTGCGGTTAGCTCGGCGCACATGTTAGGGTTTTTGCCAAACTCAATGCCGCCCTCGGACACGTTGGGGCAGGAAACGTTGAGCTCAAGGGCGAGCACGCCGGATTCACGAGCGAGACGCTCGGCGATCGCCACAAAGTCTTTGGTGGTGCTGGCGAAAATGTTCGCAACGACAGTGACGCCCTGATCCTGGAGCTTCGGTAGTTTCTCGGTGCAGAATGCTTCTACGCCTACGTTGGCGAGCCCAATGGCGTTCAACATGCCCGCGGGAGTTTCCGCGATTCGCGTGGGCCGGTTGCCCAAGCGAGGTTCGAGACTGAGGCCCTTGGTGCAAATGGCGCCAAGACGGCCGACGTCAAAAAACTCCTGAAATTCCAGGCCGTAACCGAAGGTACCTGATGCTGTGAGAACGGGGTTGGACAGCTCGGCTGAGCCGATCGTGATGCTCTGTTTCATTGGTCGGCGTTCCAGTCGATGTCTGCCGCGTTTACACAGGGGCCGTCCACGCATGTGTAGAGGTACTCGCCTGAGGTTTTCATCACCGGGCAACCCAGGCAGACGCCGAAGCCGCACGCCATCGGCGCTTCCAGGGATGCCTGACACGGGACCTGGCGCTCTTGAGCGATGGTGGCGACGGCGGCCATCATGCGGTCGGGCCCACAGGTAAAGATTTCGACGCTGTCGTTCAGCATGCTCATCAATGGCCCCGTCACTCGTCCCTTGTCGCCGCGGGATCCGTCTTCGGTGGTCACGTGTAGATCGGCGATGCTGTCGAGCAGATCGCTCAGCGGCAGATCTTGGTCGGTGCGTCCGCCGTAGAGCACCACGGGCTGGACGCCCTGGGCTTGAAAACGTCGGGCTAGAAATACCAGGGGAGCGACTCCCACCCCGCCAGCGACCAAGATGGGGGTCTTCCCCAGTGTGCTTTCGGGCCAGGTTTTTCCGAGGGGTCCCAGCAAGCTGTACTCTTCTCCCGGTTGGGCGGTGGCCATACGTGCGGTGCCTTCGCCGATGACCTTGATCAGCACCTGGGGTTTGTCTCCGCCGCTGAGGTAACTCATGGGGCGTGGGAGCAACGGCGCATCGCCCCAGCTGGTGGCGCGCATCATCAAGAATTGACCGGGCGCCGCTGCCGGGGAGTCTGGAGCGTCGAATGTGAGTACGTGGTAGCCGGCGCCGATTTCTTCGCGGTCGAGCAGGGGCGCGGTGATGAGTTTTTTCATGGTTGGAGGGGCGACGCGGTGGCAGGTGGCAGATTCAGCGACATCAGCGTCGCATCCTCGCCATCCGGATAGTAGGCGCGCCGCTCTTCTAGCGCAGTGAAGCCGAAAGCGCGATACAGCTTGAGGGCCGCTGTGTTCCTGCTTCTGACCTCGAGGAATATCGCCCGGGCCCCGCTCCGTTTGCCCTCGGCGATCAGCGTTTCCATCAGCCTCCGGGCGATTCCCTGCCGTCGGGCTTGGGGTGGTGTTCCGATACTGATCAGTTCAATTTCGTCCGCCACAGCCCAGGCCAGACAAAAGCCGGCTAGCGGGAGTGAGGGGGCGAGTTCAGCGACCCAAAAAAGGCACCAAGACTTGGCCAGCTCGGCGTCTGGATCCAGCTTGAGCCCACAGTCCTTGGCGAGGGCTCGCAGCCCAGCCGACAAATCGGCGGAGACCGGGCCGTTGTCGAGCCGGCGGAGGAGCGCTGGAGCTGGGAGTGGCGTCGGCATGATAAGGGGGAGCCGGGTCGTGACGCCCCGATGGCTGGCAATGCCGTGGAGCTAGGGTTTGCGCACCAAGCGCGAGTTGATGAACTGGTACAGCGCCTTGCAGGCATCGAAGGTGTTCATATCCAGCAAATCAATGATTTTTCGCACGGTGCGCTCGCCGTCGATGAGTTCGAGCACAGTGAGCTCGGCCCCGGTAATGGCGGTGGGCTCGGCCGCTGCGGGGTCCCGCGCGAGTACGTCGTCAAAGTCGAAGGAATCTTCGATCATGTGCCATTCGTCGACGCGCCGGAAACCCTCCATGATGAGGGAGGTGGGGTCGAGGGCCAGCTCGGCCATGGCGGCTTCGGGGCATGAGCCGCCGCCCATGAAACGAAACTTGCCGGTCTTGAAACGGACGGCTTCGTACAAGAATTCACTGGTCTGAAGGCGAAGGGCGGTTTGGACTTGATCGGGTGTGATGTAGCCTTGCAAGACGAGCGCATCGCCAATCAGTCGTTTCGACTTTCCTTTGTTGGTCAGGTACTGGTCGAGATCTTCTCGGCTCAAAGCCCCCTCTTGCACGAGGTATCGACCCAATCGATAGCTAACGGGCAATCCGCGGCCCAGGGCCAGATCGATGCGGCCTTGCTGAAGATACAGACTGACCATCACCTCGGGGGTCAGAATTTCCAGCACTCCCGATTGACGCTGCAGGTTCAGCATCTGGAGCGCTTCGGCGAGGGAAATGAACGCGAGTTCGCCGGACAGAGCGGCGGGGTTCGCTTCCGAGCCGTGCTCCAACATGCCAACCAGCCCAGCGAGAGCGCCAAGCTTTTGAGTGGTCAATGAGGCTTCGATGATCTTGCGAGCCTCTTCGCCGGTGTCGGACGACGGCGCGCCGGATAGCTCCGCGATGGCGGGGGCTATCATTTTGCTTAGGGCGTGACAGTAGGCGTGGGTGATTTGACTCCGGCGCAATCCCGGATCATCGCTGAGCACTAGATCGCCGAGGCTGAGCGTTTCATCGTCTCCGGTACCGGTTGTCTCGTCCGGTGCGAGTTCGTCATGGGAGGATTCCCTGGCCCTCTTGTATTTGGCAAACGCGCCCTCGATCACCGCTACCAGAGCGAGAGGGTCGAAGGGTTTGGTGATGGCGTCCACCGCGCCCGTGTTGTCCGCAAATTGGCCGCGCATCTTCTCGCCCATGGCGCTCATCAACACCACGGGGAGCTCGGCGAGGCTTTCGTCTTCGCGCAGCTCTCGGCAGAATTGGAAACCGTTCATGACGGGCATTACGAAATCGACCAACACGAGATCGGCTCGCGTGCCGTTACGCAGTTTAGCGAGCGCTTGTTCGCCGTCGGCAGCCTGGGAGCATTCGAACTCGGCGTCTTCGAGGATGGAGCACACCACACGGCGGATGGTCGGACTGTCGTCCACAACGAGGATGTGCTCGCGCATGCTTGCCGGGAACATAGCGAGACCTCGGGACGCTGGGTACTGCGGAGCCGCCCCAAAAGATGACGCATGACAGCAGCTCGAACCGAAACAGGAGAATTTTCCGCGGCCGACCGATATTGGCTGCTCGGCGGCTGGGCCGCTCCAGGTGAGGTGAGCCTAGGATTCCTGGATACTTCTGATATTCAGTTCAGCCAATTGCTCCGGACTTACGGTTCCGGGAGCGTTGGTCATCAGATCAGTACCCTTTTGGGTTTTTGGGAAGGCGATGACGTCGCGGATGCTGTCAGAGCCGGCCAGCAGCATGGCGATGCGATCCATGCCGAGGGCGATGCCGCCATGGGGGGGCGCACCGTGCTCCAAACCGCTTAACAGGAAGCCGAACTTCTCTTGGGCCTCTTCTTCGCCGATACCGAGAGTCTGGAAGACCCGCTTCTGTACGTCGCGGTTGTGAAGGCGAATCGAGCCGCCGCCGATTTCGAAACCGTTCAGCACGATGTCGTAGCGATAACAGAGCACTTTGCCGGGATCTTTTTCCAACAGCTTGAGGCTCTCGTCGTGGGGACGCGTGAAGGCGTGGTGCGCCGCTGCCCAGGTCTTGTGGTCGTCGTCGTATTCGAAGAGCGGAGGTTCGACGACCCAGAGAAAGTTCCACTTGTTGTCGTGACCGGTCTCGGGAATGAGCCCCATCTTTTTGGCCACGTGGACTCGGAGGTTCGCCATCACGGTGTGCACCATCGAGGTCTTGCCGAACTGGAATATGATGATGTCGCCCTCTTTTGCGCCGAGGTGCTCGTTCAAGGCTGTGCGGAATTTGTCCGTTACGCTCTTGGACAGGGGCGATTGAACCCAGCTGCCGTCGGGAGCTAGTTTGGCTCGTGCGAGTCCGCCGGCGCCCATGCCCTTGGCGTACTTTTCAAGGTTGTTGCCATCCGCTCGGGAGAACCCTGCGCTTGCCGGAATCACCATGGCCTTGACGATCTCTTCCGGGAGATCCTTGCGGTAGGCGCCGCTCTTGAACTTCTCGGCGATGGGAGCGAAGAACGGAATGCCGCCGCCATCGTGCTCCGTGACCATTTCCGTGATGTCGAAGTGCTTCATTTCGAAGCGGGTGTCGGGCTTGTCGTTGCCGTAGTCGCGCATGGAGTCGTCGAACTTCATGCGCGGGAATTTGCCGTCCGGAAACAGCTCTGTGAGATCGATATCGAGCGCTGCTTTCCAGATTTTGAAGATCAACCCTTCGACCAGCGTGAAGATGTCGTCCTGATTGACGAAGCTCAGCTCGATGTCGATTTGGGTGAATTCTGGCTGACGATCGACACGTAGGTCTTCGTCGCGGAAACAACGAACGATCTGAAAATAACGTTCGTAGCCCGCCACCATGAATAATTGCTTGAAGAGCTGCGGGCTCTCGGCGAGGGCGTAGAACTTTCCAGCACCCGAGCGGGATGGCACCAAAAAGTTTCGGGCGCCACCGGGGGTGTATTTCACAAGAAATGGGGTCTCGATTTCGAGGCAACCCTGATCGGTCAAGTAGTTGCGCGTCGCGTGGTTGAGTTTGTGCCGAGTCTTGAGCGCGTCCTGTAGCGGTTTGCGCCGTAGATCGAGAAAGCGGTACTGTAGCCGCACGTCTTCTTTGGTGTCGATCTTGTCTTCGATTTCGAAGGCTGGAGTCTTGGCCTGGTTGAAGACGGTAATTTCTTCGATGGCGATTTCCACTTCCCCGGTATCCATATTGGGGTTGGCGGCGCTCACCATCTTGTCGTGCTTCTTGCTGAACTGCTCGCCGCGGCTCCGCACTTTGCCCCGGATGCCGATGACCCACTCGGGGCGTAAGGCCTCGGCTTGGGCATGGGCCTCTTTGTTCACCTCGGGATCAAAAACGATTTGCGTGCAACCTTCGCGATCTCGCAGGTCGACGAAGATGAGCGAGCCGTGGTCCCGGCGGCGGGCCACCCATCCGAAGAGCACGACCTCGTTATCGATGTCATCGACCCGTACGGCGTTACAATCGTGAGTTCGTTTCAGTTCGTCGATAAATCGGGCCACGGGTTTTTTCCTGGGTTCGCGCCGTCCACAGCGGATCTGGCGGGAGGCACGGCATTTAGCGCGCGACGGACAGATCCCCAAGGGTATCGGCTATCGCGGGACAAAAGCCGGCCAGCAGGTTCCGAGATCTCCCGGGAGTGCCCGAAATCTGGGCCGAATTCACGAATGTATGGCAACCCCGGTAGGTGGCCCCCAACGCCGATTTTTCTCGCCGAGCGACCCAGCGCTCCCGGCTCGATGTGCCGTTTCAGGCTCTGGCCTTCGCCATTCCCCTGCTGGTCACCGTTGTTCGGGTGAGTCCCACCTCTCAGTGGCGGGATGATCTGGCCGCCGTTCGCTCCCTGGGTCTCGTCCCGGTGGGTATTGAGGGGGTTGTTTCAACGGCGCTGGGTCAGCTCCTATTGCTGATTCCCGTCGGAACTCGATTATTCAGGATCGGTCTGCTGAGCGCCGCCGCGGCGGCTCTCGGATCGTGGCTCGTCTACTTGCTGGCTCGCAGCCTGCTGACTCGGAACGCGTGGTCACCTCGGCTAACACCGGCACTCAGTTTGGCCGCCGCTTTGTCGACGACCCTCTCGTCTCCCTGGCAAGAGGCGGGCACTATCGCCGGCGGCGCCACGGTGGCCGCCGCGCTTCTCTTGGGCGGTTTGTCTTGGCGTCGTCACGACCACCCCCGGGATCCCAGACTCTGGCTAGGGTTGTCGATCCTGCTGGGCCTCACAGCCGCTGAAAGCCACTTTGCCGCCGTTGCGCTGGTACTTGCATTGACAGTGCAGGTTGTGGCGCTGGGTGATTTGCCGAGTTTGCGGCATCTGGCCATGGGCGCTGCGGCGAGTGCCGTGACTCTGATCGTATGTTTGGTGCCCACCCTGGCGCGACCGCTGCTGGGCTTCGAGTGGATCGGTGTCGGAACCCAGTTGACCCAAGCCTCCCTGGCGGGTCAGTTAGCGCAGGGTCCACAGGATGCGTTTTCTCAGTGGTTCAAAGATGTGGGAATGGTCAGCGTGGGCCTCGCCCTGGCGGGTGGACTCTGGGCTTGTTTCCGGTTGGCGACGCGCTGGTCCATGGCACCTTGGGTCGCGTTTTGTGTCGCGGACCTTCTGATCTCCCGCGGTAGCGGAGGAGTGGTCACGCAGGATCCGCTTGCGCCGGTTCGACTGATGGCGGTCGTGGGTTTGGCTCTGGGAGCCGCGATTGCTGTGCAGAGTCTCACTCTCGCCATTCATCGCGTCCGCATTCCCTTCGCCTACCCTGCGACCGTGTTGATTGTCGTATTCCACTTCACGCTGGTGTTAGTGGTGGCGGAGAGTTCGTCCTACGCTGCGGGGGCCGAGCCTCGATACGGCGCTGAAGTATGGACGGAAGAAGCCCTCGGCAAGCTCCCGCCAAGAAGTCTATTGCTTGTGCGGTCCCAGGCGGTAGCCTGGCGCCTCCGGGCGGCGGCGAGTACGCGAGCGGCGCGTCCGGATATTGTGGTCGTGCCTCTGCCCCTGCTGGGAAGCGGCTCGGTGTCGACGCGGCTGCTGGTGGTGGAACCTGCGCTGGCAGCTTTGGTCCGCGAGATCTCCGTCAACGGCACGCCAAGTGAATTTTCTTTGTCCAGCTTGGCGGACCAGCGCCCACTATTTGTGGAGTTGAATCCAGCTTGGGATCGTCGCTTGTTCGATCATCTCAGCCCCCGCCCCTTGTGGCTGGGATTCTCCCCGCACGCACTGGGGCGCTCCGATCGCAACGTGTTACTCGAAAGCGGGCGTGCCTCCTTTCACAACATCCTGGCGGCGGCGCTGGACGATGCAGGACATGATTCGGCGACCTTGGCAGTACTCGGCGCGCGAGCTCGGGAGCAAGCGCTGGCTCTCGCCGCTCTCGGGGACCGTGAAAACGCCCGCCATGTGATGGCGGATCTCGAGCGTATCGATCCCGACGACCCCTTCTTGCTCGCGCTGGGACAACGCATGGACGAGAAGGCCCGGGGCCGAGTCGACATTCGCGGCCTCTTGCCGTGATAGGCTCGGGCGATGACAAGCGACGAAGTGCTCGAGTTTTGGCTAGGACCGAGTTCTGAACGTGGACAGCCGACAGGCTCGGTGCAGGGGCGCTGGTGGAAAAAGTCCGACAGCTTTGACGCCGAGATCCAGCAGCGCTTCGGCGGCACCATTTCTAAAGTGGGAGCCGGAGAGATCGACTGGAGCGGCGATGCTCGCGGGGCTCTCGGCATGGTGATTGTGCTCGATCAGTTCACTCGAAATACACGTCGGGGCACGGGGCTCATGTACGAGTTCGACATGCGCGCGCACCGTATCGCGGTGCATGCCTTGGACGCTGACCAAGACGCTGCCTTGGCATTCGGAGAACGCTACTTCTTGTACATGCCGCTCATGCACGCCGAAGATATCGCTTCTCAAGATCGCGGCATCGAATGCTTTACGAAGCTTGCTGGGGAAGCGCCGCATTTCGCCGCTGTGGTCAAGTACGCTCACCAGCATCGGGATATCGTTGCCCGTTTCGGGCGCTTCCCCCATCGAAACGAATTGTTGGATCGCGAATCGAGCCCCGAGGAAATCGAGTTCCTTAAGGAACCGGGATCGTCGTTTTAGGTGCGTCGACGTCGCGGCTCGTTCGATAGAAGTGGGCTGCCATTTTGTCCGGACGGGCTCAAGACCAGAGAATCGGATTGTGAAGGACAGATGGGTGGAGATCTGTTCCCGCCTGCAGCTTCATATTCGTAGGGTAGCTGTATGTTCGTGTGTAGCGCAGTGCCGCCCGCACAAAAGAAAAGGGGACCTTTCGGTCCCGTTCTCTGTCGGATTGTGGGTCATGAAGGACTTGAACCTTCAGCCAATGGATTAAGAGTCCACTGCTCTACCAATTGAGCTAATGACCCGAGGGGCCGGAATACTAGTTGTGTTTTGCTGGCATTCAAGCCCTTCCGGATAGTTTGTTTTGACGCTGTTTTTAACAGGGAAAAGCGAGAGGTCGATGTGTCGTGACTCGAAGCGGAACGGGCCCAGTTCTGTGAGCCGGGTGGCCGCACGGAGGCGGGGCTGGCGGCGGCGCGGTGCCGTCGCCAGCGCGGATTGGGCCCGGAGTCGTGCTCAGGCGCGCGGGCCGTGGCGTTAACTGGTGGTGCGGTGTTCGTCGTCCAAATCGGCGATTCAACGTAGAGTTCGAACGCCGTGCAGGGTGAGCTGGCCGGAGCGATGGGACAAGATGCCGTCGTGTTCCCACGCCTTGAGCTTGCCGTTGGCGAGCACCCGGGCGACCCCGACTAGATCGGCGAGGTCCTGTTGGGACATCTTGATCGGTACCTGAACGTTGTTGGGCACGGGCTCCCCACCGAAGCCTTCTGCTAGCTTGAGGAGAACAGAGCGCGAAACGAGTAATCGCGTCCAGCGCCAAGCGTTCTTCAAGATCGGTTGTGATCGCGCTGATTCTGCCGGCCATCACTTCGAGCAATACGGTTGCGATGGTCGGGTCGCGGCGAATGGCGAACAATAGTTCTGGTCGCCGAAGTACCGAGAGCTCGCAGTCCTCAAGAGCTATGACATCGGCTGTGCGTAGCCCGTTGGAGAACAGCCCGACTTCGCCGAACACATTGGCCGCCTCAAGAATGTCGAAGGTGTTGTCGCGGCCGGCGCGGGTGGTGTTGATGACTTTAAGCTTTTCGCAAAGCACGACGAAGAGCGCATTGGCGCGATCGCCGCGCCTGACCACCGTTGTGCCCGCCTTCACTTTTCGACGCAGCGCCGTCTCGTTGAGCAACTGCTGCTGAGACGCGTCCAAGAGCAAAAAATCAATCTACTCGTGCCGCTTGCATCGGCGCGAAGCTATCACGCGGTCTCGCATTGTATAGGGGGCAGAGATGCTTTGGATTGTTTCCGGTGACTTAAAAAGTGGTGTGTTGATTTGGTCTATTCCAGTTGCTAGGAAAACCCGGAATTCCGAACGCGACGGTGTGGCTGGCGCGCCTTAGCGGCCAGTCTCGGGGTGAGCTTTCCGAAGGTTGAAGCGGACCTGTTTGTCATCCGATGGGGAGGGTTGGGGCGTGAATACTGCTAGGTGGCGGAGCGGGCTCGGCATTATCAATCCCGGACATCAATGGATGAATTTGTAGGTAAATAGTCGGTTCTGTTCGTTTAGTTGAGCCCGCCGGACTAGGTTCGCGGCATGAAAATGCTCCTTCGCACGCTGGGTTTGGGTCTCGTAGGTTCTTTGCTGGTGGTGACGTCGTGTTCTGACGACGACAGTGGTGGCCAAAGCACCCCTGCTGACGCGGGTCGCTACAGTCCCGAAGAAGTGGGGAGTGTCTGCTCCTCCTCGGATGAGTGTTTCGTCGATTTCTCAGGACCCGACGGAGGTCTGCAAGGAGAGCCTCTTTGCCTAGAGGAAGTACGCGCCGGCTATTGCACTCACACTTGCCAGAGCGACGACGATTGCTGTGCGGCTCCGCGTGAATGCGACACGGACTTTCCCCAGGTGTGTTCGCCGTTTCAATCCACCGGCGACGAGATGTGTTTCCTGAGTTGTGAGGTGGAGGATGTGGAGCGATCCGGCGCCGAGGACGATATGGCGTTTTGTCAGACTGAAGTCAGTGCCGACTTCAGCTGCCGTTCATCTGGTGGAGGCAGCGCGAACCGCAAGATTTGTGTTCCGGGCGCCTGCGGTCAGGGCGCGACCTGTGCCATTGATGACGACTGCTTGGGCGGCACCGTGTGTCTGGACAACTTTGTGGGCGGCTACTGCGGCAGTCGTGATTGCGTTACCAACTCCGATTGCGCGACTGATTCATCGTGTGTGGTTCGTCCCGGCGGCAACTTTTGCCTGAAGCAATGCACGCGTGAGTCTGACTGCGGTCTGTGTCGAGATCAGGCAGTGAGCGCGGGATGCACCGACGACGTTACATTCTCGGAAGACGGTACGACCGGCTCTGTCTGTCTGCCGACCCTGGGCTGATCCGCTGGGCTGATCCAGTCGGCGATTAGCTGGCGCTGACCCGATTAGCTCGCGCGTACTCACTGACATCGGCTACACCGGTGGCGGTGAGTGTTTGTCGCCCTGGGCTTTCTACGAATCGTCAATGCTCCGTCCCACAGCGATGGTGCGTTGCCGGGATCGCCCTTGGCGTGTGGCCTGCCCTGTCGGGGACGAGCCAGTCTGCGGCCGCTTCCTGTGAGCGAGCCTTCCCTTGGCAGGGTTTGTCGCCCAGTGGCGCGGATCTCCTTGAGCCCGCTCCGTTAGTACTGTTGGGAAGCGCTGTGGCGGCACCATGGCTCATGGCGCCGAGCGGAGCCGATCATGAGCTGCGTCTGGTCGCGCAGCGTTCCTTGGGAGGGCGCTACAACCAAGAGCCCATTAGCGTCTGGGCTCCGTTTGTTTTGGCGGCAGGGACGGGCTTCAGCTACAGCGTTAGCTCCGTCTGGGGGCCGTGTCGGTGGCGGCAAATCGGTGCGGCGGTGATTCAGGGCGCGACCCTGACTGCCGGCGTCACAGGCCTGCTCAAGTGGACGGTGGGTCGCGAATTCCCGGCGGGAGGGGCGGACCCTCACGCGAGCGATCGCCTGGAGCACCCGGAGCGGGCCACTGAGTACGAGCCGTTTGGTGTGGTACTGCGGGCGTGGCCCAGCGGACACACGGCCGTGAGCGTCGCCTTCGCCGCGACCCTGCGCTCTGCCGCACCCGAGCTCGGCCCCTGGCGCTGGTCGGGATATGTGTTTGGCGCCGCGGTGGCGTTCGGCATGTGGCATGGGGACCATCACTGGGCGTCAGACATCGTGTCCGGCGCGGCCTTGGGTGAGGCCGTGGGCAGTAGTGTAGGCACAGGGTTCAACGGTTCTGGGTTCAACGACCGCGGGACCCGGCAGGCTCAGTTGATTTTTCTGCCCGGATCAGGCGGGGGAGAGCTGCAGTGGGCGAGAAATTGGTAATGCCGCGAGAGATAGCCTCGCTGCTTGATTGGCGACAGACCGGCTGGTAATTTCGCACGGTTATGGGTGCACAATCGCTGGGGCAGTTGGTTTCGGTTCTCGTCGGAGCGGCGGTTTTGCTTGGGAGCACGGCCAGCGCCGCGCAGTATCCGGGGGACGGGCAAGGCACCCCGCCTGCTGACGAAACTCGTCGTCCCCCTGCGGATCCCGTTTACCCGGGAGACAGCGTAAGAGGGCCTACAGAACGGCCCCGCCAGGGAAGGACGGATCCTTACCGTGCGCCACCGCCGCCGCGAAGCAAGTCCAAGGGCGTAACGGCTCTGCGAGTCGGAGTTATCGTGGGCGGCAGCGGGGTTTTGGAGAGGGACTGCGATGGCAGCGGCTGTCCGGACGGTGCGGAGCCAGAAATCGACTACGACGATCTCGGTGGATTCGCCATCGGACTGGAGGCACTCGGGTCAAAGAACGGCGTGCTGTATGCCGGAGCCGGCTTTCAATATATTTTTTGGAACGGCGTCGAAAACGGCAATGGCGAGGTGGACCTTGGGGGTGAGTTCGAAGTTAATCTTATCATTGAGCCGCGGATTAGCGCCACCCCTGAGCTGCAGATCCCGATTCGTGGATTTATGGGGATAGGTGTTTATCTGGGTGGCGATGGCCTGGAGGATATGGAAGCCAGCTATGATGCGCAGTGCGATACATCCCTGGACTTGACCTGCTCGGTACGAGAGGCGCCGTACGTCGGCGTCAACTACGGATTGGGTGTCGGTGGGGTTTATGACCTCGATGGCGATGACGGGAACATGGGCGTGCGTGTCGATGTTCTTTGGCAAGGCTATTGGTGGCGGGGCCCGGGAACCGACAGGGACGAGATGGATATTGTCAACGTGTTCAGCGGCAGTCGCATCTGGCTGATGACGGGCGTTGAATTTTGATCATGGTCTTGGTTGCGCTAGAAAATAGAATGACGACTACATCGGCGCCCCGTAAGATACCGTTTTTCCGAATGCGCATGTTTCGATCGTTGGTGGCTCTGAGCGTAGCGCTGGCTGGTACTGCCTGCGCCCCTCGCTCCCCGTGGTTGTTAGTGCGCTCTCAGGCGAGCCACACCTCTGAGCAGTCATCCCCCGAGGTAACCGAGACGCCGCGCTACCTTGAGCTATTGCCGCGAATCCGAAGCATCGCAGTGCAAGCGCCGGACTATTGCGCCAATCGATCGGCGGTTGCCTCCACCGGAGCGGCTCGGAGTGCGGGCACAGTACTCAGTACAAACTGCGGTGTGGCGATGGGCGAATTGGAGCGCGCGTTTGTCAAAGCAGGTTATCGCGTGATTTCTTGGCGGGCTTTGCGCAGCATGGTGGATTCCACCCAGGTAACCCCGAGCGTGGCAGCGCAGAAGCTAGGCGCGGAGATCCTTTTTCAGATCAACAGCCTGCAAAAAGTGAAGGTGCAGCCGCGCGTGCAGTACCGCTGGGACCGTCAGTTTCTCGGTATGGATAAACATGGCCGCCGACTAAACGGTGAAGGGGTGTTGCTCAGCGAGCAAGAAGGCGCCGACCTGATCAGCATGATCAGTCCTCATGAAATCGAAATGGGCCGTGCTACTCGCTTGGGCGCCGCCCTGGATGCTGTGGCGATGACTGCTGATAGTGGCGAAGCCCTGTGGTTCTACCGGTGGACGATGTTTGAGCCCGTCGATGAGACCCGTACCGTGGAAGTGCAAGCTGTCAAGGGCAAACGGGGCTGGGAGAAGCGCCATGTCATTTACCCCAGGTCGCCGGGGGCCGAGGGCGGCCCGCAGCAGCATGAGTCGGCGTCTCTGGCGGCCCGGGCCGGCAACCGGGAGGACCAAAAATATTACGGCTTGATGCAACAGGTCGTGCAAAATTTCGTGAAGAGCTTTTCGGCGAACGGAGCGGCAGGCGCTTCGGCGCCGCGGGTGACTCCGGCTGCGGCAGGGCCCCCGAGCCCGGCTGTGGCGGTGCCGGCGGCCCCTGCATCACCAGCCAGTCCAGTGCCGGAGGCGCAGTGATCCGTCGGGGGATCGGGGGG
>SPKZ01008609.1_pt1 | contig 28141 bp, 24 predicted proteins | sample 2456571 | NCBI WGS metagenome assembly SPKZ01 (sample SAMN11192286, study PRJNA482655) | marine metagenome | biome: ENVO:00000447; feature: ENVO:00000244|ENVO:00000211|ENVO:00000569|ENVO:00002023; material: ENVO:00002151; isolation source: ocean water from marine abyssalpelagic zone ... | reverse complement strand
TCGGTGGTCGTCCGCCCCTGGATTTGTGACGGTGGCCAGTAGCGCAGAGCTTCCTCGACCGCGCCGGGGATCCCCAACGGGTCGGCTCGAAGGTCCTGCAGGGCATCCGGGTGGCGATGCAGCAACACCAACAGAGCCCCCATGAGTTTCGTCGCAGTCTCGCTACCGGCCGCCTGCAACAAGCTGCAGAAGCCGACGATTTCTTTGTCCGTTAACTTCTCGATCTCGCCCGTGTCGGATTTTACCTCGGCGGCTACCAGCGCACTGATCAAGTCCTCCTGAGGTTTTGTTCGGCGCTCCGCCACCAGCGAAAAGAAGTATCCCATCTTCTTTTTTGATGCCGCAATCCCCGTGGCGGTAGGATTTCCGGTGCCTTCCTCGACAGTCAACGAATCGTTCACGGCATCCCGCAACCACTGTCGATCCGCCTTGGGGACGCCGAGCAATAAACTGATGGCTTCTACTGGCACACAGCCTGCGAAGTCCCGGACGAAGTCGCCGCCTCCGGCCTCCAACAGCGGATTCAGATACTCCAGAGTCAAATCTCGAACCACGTCCTCCATGGCCGCGATGCGCTTAGGGGTGAAGGCCTTGCTCACGAGACGTCGGTGACGAGTCTGCTTCGGCGGATCCATCATGATGATCATCGGCATGGCTGCGATGCGCTCGGGACTCATCGGACGAACCGTGACCCCCCATGCCGAGCTGAACACTTTGGTGTCCATGGCGGCCTCCAGCACGTCGTCGAAGCGAGACAAAGCATAAAACCCCAGCTCAGGGTTGTGGTGCACGGGTTCGTGGTCACGCAGCTGCCCATACAGTTCGTAGGGGTCGTTGAAGAACGTCTTAGAAAAAGGGTCGAAGCGCATGAGCCAGATTAGCCCCGGCGATTTGCCAGCTGCAACCAGGACCACCGATCGAACAATAAAGTCTCGGCACCTACCGTCCCGGCGGTAAGTAAACAGATCCTGCTTGATACAAAACACAACAGGCAGCCACGTTGCCGTAGCTGCCTGTTATTGGTCTGAGTCAGCTTACGCTGATCTCAGACGCTGCTGGGGCTCGTTCAGCTCGTGAAGAGCTTCGTGAGCTGCTGTAGCTTCATGGCTAGCCCCATGTCGCCTTCGATTTTCAGCTTGCCCGTGAAGAACAGCTGCTGACCGTTGGCGCGGCCTTCGGCCATGTCCACGAAGTCAGCGGCATTCATACGAAGGGTGCACTGGGCGTCGCCCTCGCCTTCGGTGACGCCGGGGGCATCTTTGCAGTTCATGACGAACGTGCCGCCGCCGTCCCCTTCGAGGACGTACTTGTAAACCGCGCCGATGCCTTCGGCCTGTGCCGGATCTGCGGTCAGTTTGGTGTTCGCGCCGTCCATGATTTCTTTGGCTGTTGCCATGGTGATGTCTCCTGTGGTTTTTCGGTAGGTGGAACTCGATCCCCGCGGGACCGGCAGGGGCCTCGGTTACACACCGCGACCAACGAGAGGACTTCTACCGTCCGCGAGGCGAGCGAGCAAAGGGATAATTTGTGCCCAGGGGGCCAATTAGTGCAGATTTTCGGCGGTTTCCGAAGCTGCACACCGGCCAAACACAAGGGCCCGAATTCAGGCTTCGGCTTTTTCGTCCTGGCCACTCTCGTCCGAATTAACTTCGGCCAGTGGGTCTACGTAGCGATCGAGGGAAGTGTCGACTTCTATCGGCTGGGGGCCCGGAACGATGTGATCAATATCGGGATCGGCGCCGTCTTCTCGGGCAGGGCGGTCAGCTTTCTCGACTTTGCGATCCGAGCGTCGCTCGCTCTTTTCTCGCTTCTTGTCCTGACGTGCTCGTTCTTTGCGGCGCTTTTCGATACTAGGTCGTGCTTTCACTCGATATTCCTCGCGCTAAGAGATATTGCGGGCTCGCAGTTGGGGGCGGGCTCGGCAGGGCTAGGTATCACAACTGCTAGGCAAACCCCATTCGCATGTTCAACTTTCTTGCACAGATAGCCGGTTTTGAAGGCATCCCAACCTGCTCGAGCTTAAGACCGCGCATCAAATCGAGAGGGCCATCCCGGAGCCCTGTTGATTAGTCAACGACGGGAACCATCGAAGATTCAGCGTAATCGACTCGAATCGTCCCTAAGACATGAGAATCCGAATTCCATCGCCACGAGAACTCCGAATATTCCCCTAAAAATTGGGTCGAAGACCCGGTCGCGCAGCGGTATCAATTTGCCGGATGCCCACAGAGGGGCTGGTCAAGTTGGCTCCTTCTCATGTACATCCGCGACGTGGAGGAGATCCAACGCGCCGTTCGAGCTCATTGCGCCGCACGCACTTGGTCGCGAGGCGTAGAACTGTCGCGGAGCGGTGCCGTCACCAATCAACGGGACGGCGAGGACGGGGAACTCAGCTGTCGGGTCAAGGACCCAGGCCGAATGGTGGCGCCCACAGTGCTGCTCTACCCCGAAGATGCGGAATGGGATTGTAGTTGTCTAGGCAAGATCGATCCCTGCGAACACGTAGTTGGCGCGATCCTCGCCATTCGTAAAGCCCTGGAGACGGGCACTCGCCTGCCTGAGACAGCCTCCGACGAGCCCAAGCTAATCTACCAATTCAAACGCCGACAACATGCCGCCTTGTTGTTGTTCCGAGCCATTCGAAAGCCCGGAGTGCCGGATGCAGAGCTGGCTGGGTCCATCCACTCACACATCAGAGAAAGCGGCGACGAAGTCCCCCTCCGCGACGAAGATTTGCGCATCGATCGGCTGCTACTTACTCGCGGACGCGGGCTGCTCCCTCCTGAGATGCTGAGTGCTATCCTCGAACTGCTCGAGGGGGCCAGCGGCGTAGAAATCGACGGGCAGAGCGTCATCATCGAGCACAAACGAATCAGCCCCCACGGCTACCTCCAAGACTCGGGCGACGGTTTCGAACTCGTGATTGAGCGAGACCCGAGCGTGACGGAGGTGCTCGCGGCAAATCTTGTCATGTGTGGTGACAAGGTCCGTAAACTGCGTGAGACCGATCTCTCTGGGCTCCGGCTACAGCAACTCCCCAGCAGTCAAAAGTTCAGCCAGGAACAGGTAGCGGAGCTGACCTCAGAGGTCCTGCCCAAAATCCAACACCGGATTCCGTTCAAGATCCGAACCACAAAGCTACCGAGAACAGACCCCGATCTCGTTCCCCGAATCGCCATCGAAATCCAGCAGGAGGGTCACACGCTGAGCGCCATGGCGACGGTGGTCTATGGCGAGCCTCCCTGTGCCCGTGTCGATAATAAGATCCTAACGTATCTCGGCTTGGGTGTCTTGCCCATCCGGAAGCTCGAGCTCGAACGAAAGCTGAAAGAGCGACTCCGAAATGAGCTCAACATGCTTCCCGGCAATCGCCTGCATGTTGCGGGGCCCGAAGCCACAACCCTCGCTGACAAATTGTCGCGCTTCGACGAAGGCTCCGTGAAGGGTCGAAAACTGTCGAGGACTGAACTGGTGCCGCGCATGGTCGAAACCGAGGGCCGACTGCGGGTCGAGTTCGAGGGTGCCAAGGGGCAAGGCAGCTCGGCAGAATCTGTAGCCAAGGCGTGGAACGCCGGGCTGAAAATTGTACCGCTGGATGGCGGGGGCTGGGCACCGTTGCCTGTGGAGTGGTTGTCGGCCCACGCTGACGAGCTACAGGACCTGTTGACCGCCGCTGACGCCGATCGGGCAGCCAAGGGTGTGGCAGCCTGGGCTGCACCGGCGGTCGCGGCCCTGTGCGAATCCTTGGACGCCCCTCTCCCTCCCAGCTTCGATGGCCTGCGTCCTTTGCTGGATGGCTTCACGGAGATCCCGGAAGCAAAATCCCCCGAAGTGAATGCCGAATTGCGCCCGTACCAGCACCACGGCGTCAACTGGCTCTGCTTCCTGCGAGATGCCCATCTGGGCGCACTGCTCGCTGACGACATGGGTCTCGGTAAAACCCTGCAAGCGATCTGCGCGTTGCAGGGCCGTAGCCTGGTGGTCTGCCCCACCAGCTTGATCGACAACTGGACGGCAGAAATTCGCCGCTTCCGACCCGAGCTCAGTATTTGCCGATATCACGGGGCGCGCCGCGAACTGAACGCCAAGGCGGCGGTAACCCTCACGAGTTACGCCCTTCTCCGAATCGACGAAGACAAACTGTCTGAAGTGATTTGGGACACCGCCGTGCTCGACGAGTCCCAAAATATCAAGAACCCCGAGAGCCAGGTCGCCCAGGCCGCCTACCAAATCAAAGCCCATTTCCGCATCAGCCTCAGCGGCACTCCCGTGGAGAATCGCCTAGAGGAACTGTGGAGCCAGTTTCACTTTACGAATCCTGGACTGCTCGGCAGCCGTCGCGAATTTCGCGAGCGCTTCGCCATCCCCGTAGCCGATGGCAATGCCGAGCGGTCAGCGATCCTCCGGCAAAAGATCCGTCCCTTCATCCTCCGCCGCATGAAGGCCGAGGTCGCGGCCGAGTTGCCTCCGCGGATCGATAACGTAGTGAAGGTAACGCTGAGTGAAAGCGAGCGACAACTCTACGACACCCTTCGAGCCGCCAGTCAGAAGGAAATCGTAGACAGACTGCGGGAAGGCGGCAACGTCATGAAGGCACTAGAGGCATTACTACGCCTCCGACAAGCCGCCTGTCACCCGCAACTGATCCCTGGGCAAACTGCCGAAAGCTCGTCGAAGGTGTCCCAACTTCGAAGCATGTTGCGCGCCTGTGTTGACAATGGGCACAAGGCACTCGTGTTCTCCCAGTGGACGTCGCTCCTGGACTTGGTTGAGCCGGCGCTAAAAGAGGAAGAGCTGGCGTTCCGTCGGCTGGACGGCAGTACAAAAAACCGCGGTCAGGTCGTCGAACAGTTTCAGACGGATGCAGACGTCCCCGTGATGCTGCTCTCCCTGAAAGCTGGCGGCACTGGACTCAACCTCACTTCCGCGGATCACGTATTTCTGCTGGATTTGTGGTGGAATCCCGCCGTCGAGGACCAAGCCGCTGACAGAGCGCACCGTATTGGTCAGGACCGCGCGGTATTTGTTCACCGGATCGTCGCGGCCGACACGGTGGAGGAAAAAATCCTGGCTCTCCAGGAAAAGAAGCGAGATCTCGCAGGATCCGCCCTCGGGGACGCCGCTCAGAGCCAGAGCTTGGGTCGGGATGAACTCCTGGCACTGTTGGAATAGCGAATCCCGGGTGAATTCCTGGCAAGCAGTGCTATGAGCGCCGCGTGAGCCTTCTCGACTTCCAAAACATTTCCCTCATGCTCGGGGGCAAATCCATCGTCGACGACATGTCCGTCAGAATTGACGACAATGATCGGATCGGCCTGATCGGCCCCAATGGCTCCGGTAAAAGCACTTTGCTGAAGCTGATGGCAGGGGAACAAACTGCGGACGGCGGGCAGATTTTGCGAACAGGCGGGATGCGCCTCGGCTACCTCCGACAGGACGTCGTGCTCGAGAGCGGCAACGAGCTGCTCGATTTCGTTCTCGCGAGCGTACCGGGGCGAAAGGAACTGGACGCAGCTCTGAGTTCCTCGACTGCCGAGCTCGAAGAGCTCTCCGCCGGTCCCGGCGCTGCTTGCCAGGAGGAGCACATCATGGAGTTAGCCGGTCGAGTCGCCGAACTGCACGAAGAGGTCTCGGACTTCGACACCCACTACTCCGAATTCGAAGCCAAACGCATTCTCTCCGGACTTGGTTTCGTTGATAGCGACCACGCGCGCGACCTGGGGGAGTTCAGCGGTGGCTGGATGATGCGGGCGGTACTCGCCGCCTTGCTCTTTCAACGTCCCGATCTATTGCTGCTCGACGAGCCGACCAACCACTTGGACATGCCATCAGTCGCTTGGTTCTCCAGCTTTCTGAAACGCTACAACCGCGCGTTCATCTTGATCAGCCATGATCGGGAATTTCTCAACGAGCAGATCAATCGGGTCCTCAGCTTCGAACCGGAAGGCATGCGAAGTTACCCGGGCGACTACGACAAGTACCTCAAGCAACGAGAAGAGGAGCGAGTGCTGCTCCAGAACCGCGCAGCGAATCTGGCGAAGGAACGTGAACACCTGGAGAGCTTCATCTCCCGCTTTCGCGCTAAAGCATCCAAGGCCGCCCAGGTGCAAAGCCGCGTGCGCGCCCTCGAAAAGATGGAGAAAGTGGAACTCTACCAGGAGCACGCGACCATCAATTTCCGTTTTCCGCCGTCAGAGCGTGCCGGTCAAGATGTCTTGCGAACCGAAGAATTGTGCAAGAACTTCGGCGACAACCAGGTCCTCAACAATGTTGAGCTGTTGATACGCCGGGGGGATCGTATCGGCATCATTGGCAAGAACGGGGCTGGCAAGACAACGCTTCTACGCATCCTTGCCAGTGAACTGGAAGCCAGTAGCGGCGAATTCACCTTTGGGCACAATGCCAAGGTCGGATACTACGCCCAGCATCACGCCGAGTCCCTGCACGGCGAGAGTACCGTCTACGACGAGGTTCATCACCGGGCGAAGGACGGCAGTCCGCAGCGCACCCGCGCGGTGCTGGGCGCCATGTTGTTCGGTGACAAAGAGATCGAAAAGAAAATTGACGTGCTGTCAGGTGGAGAGAGAGCGCGGGTAGCGCTGGCCCAGCTGTTGATCAATCCCGGCAATGTCTTGCTGATGGATGAGCCAACGAATCACTTGGATCTCGTGTCCAGCGAACGACTCGGAGAGGCGTTGGAGACCTTCGACGGCACCCTGTTATTCGTCAGCCACAACCGAGGATTCGTTCGCGCCCTGGCCACGCAAATATGGTCTGTCGAGGACGGCAAGGTCGAAGTGTATCCAGGTACCTTCGACGAATACCTGCAAACCTGCGCCACCCGCGAAAACGGCGATGTCGTCGTCCACAAAGCCGCAGCCGAGCCCACCACCAGCAAAGGGAAGCCGGCTATGGGGCAGGCCTCGGGGGGCTCGGGACGAAATTCCCAAACCGCCGCTAGCAGGCAAGGCAATGAATCCGTTCCTCCCAAAAAACGAAGTCGAGCAGAAGAAAAGGCACGCAAGCGCGCCGAAGCCGAGGCGCGGCAAAAAAAGAGCCAAGGCGCTCCCCTTCGCAAGCAAGTGGAGACGCTAGAAGACGAGATCGCCGCTTTGGAGAAGCTGCAGTCCCAGCGCGATGGTGAACTCGGTGATCCGAAGCTGTATGATGATCCGGTGCGGCGGAACAAGCTGCTCGAAGCTTACCAGCGAGACGCCTCCACAGTGGAAAAGAAGACCGCCAAGTGGACCCGTTTGCAAGAAGATCTAGAGCGCGGAAAACGCTGAGCTCAACCGGTGCCCAACGCCGACCGACCAACGCCGATTGAGGAACGCCATGAGTGAACACGAGGACGAGCGACTGATCATCATCGAAACCAAACTCGCCTATCAAGACAAGACGATCTCTGAACTGAGTGACGTGATCGTCGACCAGGCACGTGCCATCGACGCCCTCAAGGCAGAGCTACAAAAGCTGGATACTTACATGCGCGCTGGCGCAGAACGGGGGGATATGCCCCACGAAAAGCCGCCTCACTATTGAAGCTTGCCCGCCTGCGGGCGGCTCAATGGCCGCCGGGCACATCCGCAATTGGCACAAACTGCCAAGTAATCAGCCGGGTTCTTGAATCAGCGCGCGCTGTGTGCCATCACCCCTGCCCTGATGGCCGAGTCGAAATCTGAAACGATCTGCGGGTTTCCGCGAAAAAACGTAGAAGCCCTGGCCAAAGACCTCTCGGCCATAGCAAAAGAAACCCGGGCAGCGCGTACCGGCGAAGAGCTCACGCATCTCAAGAAGATCGAGCGCTGGGGCCGCGCCTGTTCGGCGCTCGGCTACGGGACTGCCTGGATCGCGCCCAATCCGATCTCTCCGGCCCTCATCGCTTTGGGCAAAAACACGCGATGGGCCATCGTGGCTCACCACATCAATCACGGTGGCTTCGACAAAGTATCGAACGTGCCCGATCGATACACCAGCGCGGTATTCGCTCAGGGTTGGCGACGATACATCGACTGGTTCGACTGGATCTCCCCCGAAGGCTGGAATGTCGAACACAATCAACTTCATCACTATCGATTAGGCGAAGTCGCTGACCCCGATCTGGTCGAAGAAAACATGTATTGGTTGGAAGAGATGAAACTCTCCCGGCCCTTGCGTTACCTCTCCAGCTTCATCATCGCTACGACTTGGAAATGGAGCTACTATGCCCCAACCACTCTGATGGAAGCCCGGGCCGTGCGGGCGAAAAAAGCCGGTCAAGAGCCGGACCCCCGTAGCATCCTACGAAAAGACGTTTGGGATCCTCGCGGAGAGCGCGGCGCCGAACTTTGGAAGACCTGCCTCGGCCCCTACGCTGCCTGGCACTTCGTCGCCATTCCCGCCATGTTCAGCCCGCTGGGAACTTGGGCTACTGCGAGCGTCGCCGCCAATAGTATGATGGGCGAGATCCTCGCCAACGCGCATGCCTTCGCGATCATCGGCACCAACCACTGTGGCGAAGACCTCTACAGATTCGATACCCAGAGCAAGGGTCGCGCCGAGTTCTATCTGCGCCAGATCTTGGGCTCCACAAACTACCGCACCGGTGGCGATCTGAACGACTGGCTACACGGCTGGCTCAACTACCAAATCGAGCACCACTTGTGGCCCGACATGACTCCCTTGGAGTACCGCAAGCTGCAACCCAAGGTGAAGGCAGCCTGCGAAAAATACGGCATTCCCTACGTGCAAGAAGGCGTGTGGAAACGCGTGCGGAAGACGCTCAATATCATGACCGGCAAGACCGAAATGTTGCGTACCGCCCGAACCACTGCGGTTCCGCCGTCAGCGCCCGATCTAGCGTCCGCCCCCGCCGCGTAAGCAGCAAGCCCTGGCCAGCCGAGGCCGACAACTGATCGTTGTCGCGCGCCCACCGCGTGAACAGCTTCGCTAGAGGCGTTTTTTGCAGGGGCTTCGATAGGAATCCGCCCATTGCCGCGTCAGTGCACTGCTGCTGGTCCGATACCAAGGCGCTCGCCGTCAATGCGATGATGGTCGCGTGCTCTTCGTCGAGCTCGAGCTCGAGCTCGAGCTCGACGAATACTCCGAGTCGCCTGAAAACCGTCAATGATCGGCATCTGGCAATCCATGAGTATCAAATCGAAGTTGCCTTCTTTCCAGGCATCAACGGCTTGCTGTCTGTGGACGGCCGAGGTGACTTCGCAGTCCATTTTTTCCAGCAATCGCTTGCCCACCTTGATGTTGACAGTGTTGTCATCCACCAACAACACCCGCATGCCCTCAAAGCGTTCACGAACGGGCGCTTCGCTGAGCACCCTCACGACGGCGGATGGCTGAGTGATCGGGAACTTGAGTGCAAAGCCGAACCGGCTCCCTTCCCCCACCGTGCTCGCCAGGTACACGCTGGCCCCAGTAAGGATACCAGGCGCGTCACAATGCTCAGACCCAAGCCCGTCCCCCCATACTCCCGCGTGGTGGACACATCCGCCTGCCCAAAAGCTTCAAGTATCGTCGCTTGGCGGCCCTCCGGGATACCGATTCTGGTATCGAGGACAAGCCGTCGTAACCGAACAGCGTCTTCTTTCATCTCTAACATTTCGCAGCGGATGTTCCCGGAACCCTTCGACGTGAATTTCAACGCGTTCGACACGAGATTGTTGAGCACTTGGCGAAGGCGTGTCGGATCGGCATCCACGTAGTTCGGCACCGAGTCGTCTACCGAGATGCCCAAAGAGATGCCCCGCATCTTTAGCTTGCCCCGCGTACAAGCGGATAACGCCATCCAATACATCGGTGAGATTCGTGGGTAGGACCTCCAACTCGACGTTACCCGCGTCGAGCTTGCGGGCATCCAAGATATCGTTGATGATCGCTAGCAGTATGTTCGCCGACGATTTGAGCGTGTCGACGTAGTCTTGCTGTTCGGCGGTCAGCTGGGTGTCCTGAAGGGAAGCCATCATGCCGATGGCTCCGTTCATCGGCGTACGAATTTCGTGGCTCATCTTCGCCAAGAAATCGCCCCGCGCACGGCTCGCATTCTCAGCGTCGGAGGTTGCTGCCTGGGCAAGCACGCTAGCCGCCTCCGCTAATTCTGATATCTACTCGGCCTTTGCCTTCTCCTTCTCAATTCTCGCGCTTGTGGCTTCTTCGCCCAGTAAGAGAGACTCAGCCACCGTCGTAGTCAGAACGGCGTTGGTCTCCACGATCTTGCGCTCTCGCTCGCGATGCAGCCAGAACACAAGCCCGACCCCGAGCAGCGCAGTGAGCCCCAGCATCCAGAGCACCCGATCGGCGAGGCCATCGGGCCGGGGCGCCGACTCCGTACGCCGGCCCAGCACGCCCACTAGTGTGCGGTCGTCAGTCGGCCGCTTGTCGGTGCCGCCGTATTGGGCTCAACCGCCTTCGCGCTTGGTTTCTAGAAATTCCCAGCGCTCCATTTTGGAATCTAACTCTGTCGTGAGCTGTGCCAATTCGGTGTTTAGCTCGGCTGCCAGCGCTGTGTCTTTTGTGTACAGATCGGGATCGGCTAGTTTCGCCTCCACCGCAGAAATTTTGGCTTCCCAACCCTCGATTTGTGCGGGCAGGCCATCCAACTCCCGCTTGTCTTTGTAGCCGAGCTTCACCGTTGATTTCGCTACCGGATCGGCACTCGCTGACGGTGACGGCTGTTGGACCTCGGACAACGCTTTTTTTGCCGCCGCTTCCAGTGCCGCTCGCGCCGGGCGGTTCGCAAGATAGGCATCGTAGTTGCCTCGGTACAGGCTAACTCTTCCGCCGGGTTCGAAGGCGAGCACACTGGTGGCGATCCGGTTTAAGAAGTAGCGGTCATGAGTCACCACCAAGGCGGTTCCCTTGAAGCCCAGCAACAGCTGTTCCAGCGCCCCCAGGGTCGCCACATCGAGATCGTTCGTTGGTTCGTCGAGGAGCAGCACGTTCATTTTTCCGAGTAACATCTTGGCCAGGGCCACCCGCGCCCGCTCCCCACCCGAAAGCGAACCCACAGGCTGGCGAATTCGTTCACCGGTGAACAGGAAGCGCTCCAGGTAGTTGAACACCGTCAGCTGCTGTTCATTCCACGTCACGTACTGACTGTCGTCAGCGACATTTTCACGAATAGTCTTGTTGTCGTCCAGTCCCGAACGGGTCTGATCGAAGTAGCCAAAGCGCGTGTTCTTGCCGACTGTGAGCTCGCCACCGCTGAGCTCTAGCTCGCCCATCAGCGCGCGCAGCAGCGACGTCTTGCCCACACCATTTGGCCCCACGATACCGATGCGCTCGCCAGCCATCAAACCCATGGTGAAGTTTCGAATGAGCACGCGATCGCCAATGCTGACCGTCGCGTTCCGCAGCTCCACAATGGTCGAGCCTAGACGCTCCCCGGCTGCTCCGAGTTTGACCTCGCCGGTAGCTGCCATTGGTTTGGCGTCAATAGCGGCTTCCGCCCGACCGATGCGCGCTTTTTGTTTGCCGGTGCGCGCCTTGGGCTGACGACGCAACCATTCTAGTTCCGTGCGCAGGAAGTTCTGACGGTTCGACTCTGTCCGTGCAGCGATGGATTCCCGCTCCGCTTTGGCGAAGAGATAGGCTTCCCACCCTCCCTCGTAGGAATGCAGTCGGCCGCTCTCCAGCTCCAGAGTCCGCGTCACGACGCGATTGAGCACAGTTCGGTCATGGGTGATGAGTAGCAGCGCACCCGGGTAGGCCGTCACCATATGGTTTTCGAGCCACTCGATAGCGTCCAGATCCAGGTGGTTGGTCGGCTCGTCGAGGATCGCCAGATCAGGCGGAGACACGAGGATCTGAGCGAGAGCAACGCGACGTTGTTCCCCGCCGCTCATACTTCCGATCATCTGCTCAGTGTCTGAGATCCCCAGCTTATGCATGATGGCCTCAGCGGAATGGGCAAGATCCCAACCGCCCAGCTTCTCCACATCCTCCGATGCCTCTTGCAGCTGATCGAGCAGAGCGTCCGTGCTGGTCTCCGCCAGCTTGGCACTGAGCGACTCGTGCCGCTCTAGCGCAGCGCGCCAATCCACGAGGGCGTGCAAGACAGCGTCTTTTGCACTCAAGTCCTCCGGCAGATCGGGAACCTGACTCAAATAGGCGACCGTCGAACCCCTCCTGCGCCGAATTTCGCCGCCGTCTGCTTCGGAAACGCCGGCCAGGATCTTACCGAGTGTACTTTTTCCCGTGCCGTTGTTTCCGACCAAACCGACGCGTTCTCCGCGCCGAATCGTCAGGGTAGCGTCCGTCAGAATGGGTTCCCCACCAAATGCTTTACTCAGCTGTGTTGCGTCAAGGACGGGCATCGCGAGCTTCTAGCATTTCGCGGCAGCAATAGGCCCCCTGTCTCTGCTATAGAGGAGCCACAAATAGAAGGCTGAGGGGGGCCCAGTGGAAAAGTGCCGATGACCAGCGCGAATACCAAGAATCCGATCGACCCCAAGAGCCCCTGGTTCGCAGCCTGGGCGCGTTTCGTTTTGCGATTTCGCATTCCGCTCCTGCTGCTCACTCTGGGGCTAACCGCATTTTTCGCCCACGCGGCCGCCACGCGGTTGCGAGTCGATACGACCGCGGCCGCCACCATTTCGGATAGATCCGACGCGGTCGCCACGCTGGAAGACATTCGTGACCGTTTCGGTGACGACTCGCTGTTCATCGTGCTGGTTGAGGGCGACGTCTATTCCCTGCCCTATCTGGAACAATTGAAAAAACTCCAGACTGAGCTCGCAGCTGTCGATCTCGAACTCGAGAGCCTTGGGCTGCGAAGGGCCGTCGGTAAGTCTAAAATCATTCCCCGGTACCGAAATTTCGGCGAGAGCAGCGATGCCGCTGGCGACGAGATGGGCGACGACGATTTCGCCGATCTGGATGACGAGGGCTGGGGCGAAGAGGCCGGCGGCAGCATCGTCCAGCGCATCACGTCTATTCTCAACGTTCGTCAGACGCTTTGGAAAAATGACGGCTTGGTTGTGGAGGGGTTATTCGATGAGTGGCCCTCAGCGGCCGAGCTTCCCGCCATCCGCAAGCGAGTGGGTACCGACGACACCGTTCTCGGGCAGGTAGTGAATCCCGAGGGAACGTACTCGGCCCTATTGGTGAATCTCGACTACGTCGACGAAAAAGATCTCGGAGTGGTCTACGACGAAGTGGTTCGAATCGCAGAAAAACACCGGTCGGACGACTTTCGGATCACCGTGGGCGGGCACTCCGCCCTGGGCGCTGCGACCATCCGCGCCACGATGCGAGATCTGGGCGTGCTCGGCGGCACTTCCGCCGTCGTCATGATTATTCTGTTGTTCATCCTGTTTCGACACCCGCTAGGGGTGATCGGCCCGCTGTTGGTAGTCGGGCAGGGAACGATTTGGACCTTTGGGTTTATCGCCGTCGTTGGCTCCCAGGTAACGCTCATCAGCAATATTCTGCCGGCGTTCTTGTTCTGCGTTGGACTCGGGGACTCGGTTCACGTGCAATCTGCCTACCGCGACGCCCGGCGGGACGGCATGAGCAATCATGACGCCATCGTGCATTCCATCGCCAGCACGGGCAAACCGGTGATGTACACGACCCTGACTACCTGTCTGGGTCTGCTCTCGTTCTACTTCGCGTATCTCCGAGCGATCACGGACTTTGGCCTGGCGGGTGCCTTCGGGGTGTTCGCCACTCTCATCCACTCTGTTGTATTTCTGCCTATCGTGTTGAGCTTCAACACGAAGAGCCTACTCGGCGCCAAGCCCGAACGACTGGGGCCCGATCTCATCGACCGAGGACTGGCGCTGTGCGACCGCTTCTCGTCCACGCCGACACGGCGGCGCGTTACCCTAGCGGTAGGCGGTCTCATCGGAATCTCTGCGATCGCCAGCTCCTGGACCATTCGGCCGAGCCACAACGATCTCAATGCCTTCCCCGACGACGACCCGATCATCCAAGCGATTACCAATCAGGACGAAAATATGGGCGGGTCACGAAACCTCGTCCTGCTCGTGGAAGCGCCCCCCGGGAAAACACTCAAAGACCGGGGCATCCTGGTGGGCCTCCAAAAGCTAGAGAAGCATATTCTCGCCTTCAAACAACCTGGCGAATCCGAAGCCTTCGTGACAAATGCCACGAGCATTCTGGATCCGATTCGGGAGAGCCACCGTGCGCTTCACTCCACCGATTCATCGTCTTACCGGCTGCCGGACACTCAAGAGGGCGTGAACGATATGTTCACCATGTTCGAGAGTTCCTCCCCCAGCCAGCTGAAGCGATTGATGACAGTCGATGCCAGCGCCGCCATCATGAATTTTCGAGTGAAGTGGCGCGGCACTACAGATTATGTCCACATTCTCAAACACGTCGAAGACGGAATCCAAGCACATACGATAACGCTGGCCACCATCAAGCCCGGGGGCGGCCTCTACACCGGCGCCGTCATCATGAAAGCACTACTCTGGGACTTGGTACGCAGCTTCGGTATCGCCTTCGGTTTCATCACCGTCCTGATGGTGCTGCTGTTGGGTGAGCTCCGCCTCGGATTGCTAGCGATGATTCCGAATCTGCTGCCCGTGCTCATGACCCTCGGCATGATGGGCCTCACCGGCATCCCCCTCGACATGGGTACGCTGCTGGTCGCTAGCATCGCCCTGGGCATCGCGGTCGACGACACGATTCACTTTCTGCATCAGTTTCGCTCCCATCTGATCGCCACAAAGAACATCGACGAGGCAATCCGTCTCGCCTTCCAGCACAGTGGCCGTGCCATGATCAGCACCAGCGTGGTTCTGGTCTGTGGCTTCGGCGTGTTTCTAACGGCTGAGATGCAAAACGTTTCCGCCTTCGGCGCTCTAGTGGCTGTGACCGTCATCTTCGCCCTATTAGTGGATCTCATCTATACGCCTGCCGTGCTGCGCTCCTTCTTCCGAGCAGACCGCACGCTAACGTCGAGGCGAGTTCAACCCGACGGACCCAACTCGGGAACGACTGCCCACGGGCTCGATGCCTTTCCTAAAGACCGATCTCCTAAGAGCGAGCCTCCTCCCAGTTCCGCCCAGCGACCCGAACCTGGCCCCGCGCCCGCCAGCGCCTAAACCGGAGCAGCTGTCGGCGAGTCGCGCAGGGCCCCCAGTGTCGGCAGGGCAATGCCAGCGATCATCACGATACTGCCGAGGAGCTCACGGGAGGTCGGCAGCATGCCGAACACGATAAACGCTGGAATCAGTGCCAAAGCCGGCGTGATCAGCCCCAGCAATGTCGTCAAGCTCGCCGGGATATATCGCAAAGAATACATCAAGGCGATTCGCGCCAGAAACGGCCCCAGGAACGCAGCCACCCCACAGCAGGCAATCAGCTGCCAGCGAAGCTCGGCCAGCTGTGGCAGCCCGTGATAAAGCACCCATATCAATACCGCCATCCAGAGCCGCACAGCGTTGACGGCGATCGGCTGTATTTCATGAATGTAGCGTTTGGTGATGACCGCCATGAGAGCGAAACACAGTGCCGACAGGGTAGCGTAGGTGGTACCAGCCGCATTGAACTCCGAAATTCGAGCGGCATCCAACCGCAGCAACACCAGTCCGAAGCCGGCGAGGAGCCCCCCTATCCAAAACCGGCTCGTCAGGGTCTCTCCTAGCCAACGCGCACCAAGATACGCCACCAGCACTACTTGGGTTTGCTGAAAGACGCTCGTCAGCGGAGCCGAGATGCGCTGCAACGCTAAGGTGGCGCACAGATTGCCGCCGAGAGTCAGTAGAGCAAACACCACCGAGATAGCGAAGCTCTTTCGGTCGAGACGAATTACCGCGAGAGACCGGGTGGAGACGATGCTCGCCACCGTGTTGAAGGCGGCAGCCGAACCGAGCAGAAACAGGACGGCGTGCTGCAAGCTGCCGTACTCGGTGCCGAGCTTGAACACCGACAAGAATACGGCTGCGCCCGTGGAGGCGAGGAGAGTGAGGACAACGCCTTTCTGAGTCGGGGTCATGAGTTCAGATGCTGAGACGGACAGCGCTACCGCCCGCTTGCAGCACTTCAGACTTTAGGATCCAAACGCCGGTACTCGCCCCGATAGAAAAGTAACGGGGCCTTGTCGGACACTCGCGTCTGCACGACCTCGCCGATGCACAACACGTGATCCCCCGCGGGATGCATAGCGTGCATCCGGCAATCGAGCACGACAGCCGCCCCGTCGAGAACGGGGCTGCCGGTGCTGAGCTCGCCGAAGGCCACATCCTTGAGCCGGTCCCGATCGGTTTCCGCAGATGAAAAGTGGCGAGACAGCGATTCCTGCTCGCTGGAGAGAACGTTCACCGCGAAGGCCTGGGAGGCGGTCATCCACTCCAGGGTGCGGGCATCTTTTGCCATGCACACGGAGATGAGCGCCGGGCTCAGGGACACACTCACCAACGATGAGGCGGTCATGCCGTGAGCACCCTGCTTGAAGCGGGCAGTAACCACAGTCACACCGCTAGCCCAACGCCCAAGGGCGGCACGAAAGTTTTCCGGAGATACACGCATGGCTGATTGATTGAAGGCTCCCAAAGCGAACCCCGCTCCAGCTAGGTAGTTCATCTGCCCGCTCGTCGCCAGCCCTGGAATAGCGGAGTTCGGCCGGGAATCACCGGAGTCTGCTACGGCCCCCTAGAAACCCCCGGAATTTATCGATCGCTACGGCCGATCTCCGCGCTTAGAAACTATCGTGGTCCATCGCGGCATAGCTATCGTCGCCGACTTCAATTCGGCGGGCCAATTCTTTGACCCTCGGCATTTCGTTAGCGAACCAGTACTGGGCGCAGCGCAGCTGACCATCATAGAAACTTTTGTCAGCGCGTGCGCCGCCGTTCTTGATGCCACGACTCGCTGCCGTCGCCAGCCTGACCCACACCCAACCGATCACCAGAGTACCGAACATGTCCAAGTAGTCGTGGCTATGGCGCATGCCCGCTTCCGCATCCGCCATGGCGCGCATTCCAAGCACTTGGCTCAACTCCCCAACGTCTGCGGTAGCAGTCTCCAAGGCTTTCAGCCAGCTCTCCTCCACCCCCGCCGATTTGCCCGCCTCGATCGTGAGAGCAATCTCTTTGGCGAAGCCCACCAAGCTCGCACCGCCAGTCCCGAACACCTTGCGGGCCAAGAGATCCAGGCTTTGAATACCCGTCGTGCCTTCATGAATACTGTTGAGCTTTTGATCCCGCAGCCAAGCTTCCGGTAAGTACTCGCTGGTGTAGCCCGCGCCACCCAATACCTGCACCGCCAGAGCGTTACTCTCAAAACCCTGTTCAGCAGCGAAGGTCTTGGTGACCGGAGTGAGCAGCTCCAGCAACTTTTCCGCCCGTTCGCGCTCGGCCGCTTCGGTGGCATAACGCGACAGATCCATGTACTGCCCACAGATGAGCACCAGCGCGAACGCCGACTCGGATATCGCCTTTTGCCGAAGCAACATGCGCCTGACGTCCGCGTGCTCAATGATGTTGACCTGGGGGCCATCCGCTTTGCCCTTGAGAGCACGGCCCTGGGGTCGCTCTTTAGCGTAGGCCAAGGACTCCTCATAGGCTACCAACGCGGTTGCCGCTGCGTGTAAGCCCACTCCAATGCGAGCTTCGTTCATCATCTGAAACATGTACCGCATGCCGCGGTGGGGCTCACCCACCAGATAGCCGTGACAATCCCCCGCCTCGCCAAAGGTGAGTGCAATCGAGGGCAGAGCCCGCCAACCCATCTTGTGAAAGGTGCCCGTCGGCGTGACATCGTTGTCCACCAAATCTGTGCCCTCTAGACGTTTGGCCGGGACCACAAACAAGGAAATGCCTCGAATGCCTGCCGGTGCGCCCTCGATCCGCGCTAAGGCCAAGTGAACAATGTTTTCGCTGAAGCTATTATCGCCGCCGGATATGAAAATTTTCGAGCCGCTGATGAGATAATGCTCGCCATCGGTGGGCAGCGCTTTGGTCGCGACATCGCCGAGACTACTGCCCGCATGGGGCTCGGTGAGAGCCATAGTACCGGTCCATTCGCCGGAATAAATAGGCGCCATGTAGCGCTCCCGGAGGATATGGCTACCGAAGGCTTCGATCAGATGGCCCGCTCCGATGGACAAGGTCGCAAAACAGGTCGCGCTCACGTTCGCCGCGGACAGGTACGCGGCACAGACGCCCATGATCACGCAGGGCAGCTGTTGCCCGCCAGCATCCTTCGGACGAGTGGCGTTGGTCATGCCCAGCTCCACCAGCCGCGGGTAGAGATCTTTCATTCGCTCACTCGTGATCACCCGCTTGCCGTCAAAATGCGCCGGGGCGTCGTTCATTTCCCGGTAAGTCTCAAACATCGGGCCCCGCGCGAGCTTGCGGACTGAATCGAGCAGAAGATCAAAAGTTTCGGTGCTGTAGTCCTCGAACTCGGGCAGGTCGCACAAGTCGCTCACATGAAGCACCTCGTTGAGCAAGAAGTCGACAAGTCGGTCGCGGATGAGTGGATTGGCCATAATGTTGAGCTGCTTGGTCAAAAAGCTGCGTCCATCCCCCGGTGGCAGCGTCTGTATAGGAAACCACTAATTGGCGAAGAAAACAGCCAACAGGAGTCTCCTAATGTCAGAAGCCATCTTCCGCCGGCCCATCGCCGCCCACATCAGCTTGAGCGTGCGCTCGATCGACAAAAGCACCCAGTTCTACGCACAATTATTCGGCCGGGAACCCAGCAAAGTCCGCCCAGGCTACGCCAAGTGCCAACTCGAATCCCCGCCCCTGAACCTCAGTCTGTTGGAGAGCACGGCAGCGGTCGCCGCCCCGGGCGCTCACTTTGGCATCCAACTGGCGGATACTAGCGACGTCATGCGCTCGACAAGACGACTCGACGAACTAGGTCTGACTTCTATGAAGGAAGAAAAGACCGTCTGTTGTTATTCGGAGCAGGACAAGGTGTGGGCGACAGATCCGGATGGCAACCGATGGGAGCTATTCGCCGCACTGCGCAAGGCCTCCGACGAAGAAGAAACGCAGGCACGCGCCGAGCGAGCAGAAGAGGGGCAAGCTTGCTGCGCGCCCGAATGTTGCAGTTTACGAATGATTCCGCGATGGGCTCTACTGTAGTTCATCGCGGAACTCGATTCAGCGCCAGCCTCTTGTCTTGCAACCGGCCAAAACGAACTTAACATTAACAGCCGCTCCTAAACATTCGCAGCACCATGGCCGATCCATCCCCAGCCAGCCCCGCATCACGTCGCCCCAGCGCACCAAGGACCTCGCAATGCGGCACTCCTCAAGAAAAACTGGAGCGCGCTACGTAGCGACCTGTTCCGTTTCGTCAACCGCCGGGTTCGCGATTCGGCCTTGCCCGAGGATATCGTGCAAGATGTCTTCTTGAAGGTGCACGAGCAACGCGACCAGCTGCAGGACGAAGACCGACTGGGTGCCTGGGGGTACCGCATTGCGCGCCATGCCATCGTCGATCAGTACCGCCGCCAAGGACGGCGCCTGACCGAACTGTCGTTAACCAACGACAGCGATTCCGCGGGCAGCTATGACGCTCAGATGGCTCCCGAATCAGGCGCCGAGGATGACGAGCTCAACGCTACCGTCGCGTCATGGCTGGAGCCCATGATCGGCCAGCTACCGAAGGAATTTCGCACCGCGCTCCAGCTCAGCGAGCTCGACGGAGTGCCCCAACCCGAACTGGCCAGCCAGCTGGGCCTCTCCCCTTCGGGCGCCCGCACGCGAGTGCAACGGGGCCGCAAGAAGTTGCTCGCGGAGCTGGACGCGTGTTGCCAAGTCGAGCGAGACCGGAGGGGCAATGTGCTCAGCGTTGAAGGGCGTAGCGACTACTGTTGAGGCCCACAGCGGTCGCTCGCGCGGGCACTCCAAGTTGCCTACGCTAGATCACCCTTTCCAGCACTTCCCCAGGGGTCAGCCTTCACAAGACCGAATATTGACGGGCCCCGGTAGAGAACCAAATACGCCGGGCCTGAGAGTGTTTCGTGCACGCCAGTCCATCTCGACGGAGCCGAAGAACTGCGCTAGATGCTTGCACGCTGCCCTCGATGAAACGGTCCATCGCCGGCGCACCGCTGCGAGGACAACACATCATGCTATCCGGAATTCGCGTACTCGATCTCACCTGTGAACGAGGTTTCCTCGCCGGGAAGATTCTCGGCGATATGGGCGCCGACGTCGTCAAGATCGAAGCTCCCACAGGTGACGCTATCCGCCAGCGAGGGCCGTTCTTGGCAGGCAAGGAGGGCCCCGAGCGTAGCCTCCCCTGGCTCGCGCTCAACACGAGCAAACGCGGCATCACGCTGGATCTAGACCAACCAGACGGACAAGACGTCTTCCGCACTCTTGCCAAGCAGGCAGACATCGTGCTGGAGTCTTTCCAGCCCGGGCTCATGAAGGACCGTGGGCTCGGTTACGCCGCACTCGTGGCAGACAACCCCAAGTTGATTTACTGCGCCATCAGCCCCTTCGGACAAGACGGCCCTTACTCTCACTACAACGCCCACGATCTGGTCATCGTGGCGATGAGCGGCAACCTGCAAATGACGGGCGATCCCGATCGCCCGCCCATTCGTTGCACGATGCCGACCAGTTACTATCACGCCGCCCCCGAAGCGGTGCTGGGCATCATCATGGCGCTCTATTCACGAGAAGACTCCCAGCGCGGGCAGTTCGTCGACGTCTCGATGCAGGAGACCCACACGTCGACTCTGCTTTACCACACCGGCAACTACTCGGTAGACGGTGTGATCAATCACCGGGCGGGCTACCGTGTCGGACCTTCCCGAGAAGTGTGGAAGGTCAAGGACGGTTACATCTCCTACGGTCTGCGCGGCGGACCGACCCGAGTCCCCAACCTGGTGGCCACCGTAGAATATATGGACGAGACCGGTTGCGCGCCTGAGTGGCTGAAGAACTACAACTGGAAAAACTACGACGTGTTCTCGATGACTTCTGAAGAGATTGCGCCCCTCGAAGAGGCCTTCGGCTCGTTCTTCGAGACCAAGACGCGCGCCGAGTTGTTCGAGGAAAGTGTGAAACGGCGCATCATGTTGGCTCCTTGCAACGACTCGGCAGAGGTGTTGGCTCACCGCCAACTGCGCAGTCGCGATCTCTTCGTGACCCTCGATTATCCAGAGTTGGGGGCCAGTATTGAACACCCCAATTTCTTTGCCAAAACCACTGGTAACGATGTTCGAATTCGCGGCAAGGCTCCCAAGCTCGGCGAACATACCGACGCCGTACTGCAGGAGGCCGGCATATCCACAGAGAAAGTCAGCGCATTGCGACAGCAGGGGGTGATCTGATGACTGAGCGCGTATTCAAGGGACTCAAGGTCTTGGAGCTGGGCGCTGGCGCGGCTGGCCCCATTTCCACCCGCTACCTTTCGGAGCAAGGGGCCCACGTCATTCGTATCGAGTCTGCCCACAGACCCGATTTCTTGCGCCTCATGATGGCCGTCAAGACGGATACTATGGCCGAGCGTATGGACAGCGCACTGATGTTCGCATTGCTCAATACGGACAAGCAAAGCTTGACCGTCAACATGAAACACGAACAAGGCGCAGACATCGTTCGACGCTTGGTGCAGTGGGCCGATCTCGTGTGCGAAAACTTCTCGCCCAAGGTGATGCCGAAGTGGGGGCTCACCTACGAAAATCTCAAGAAACTGAAGCCCGATTTGGTGATGGCGTCGGGTTGCTTGTTTGGGCAAACAGGCCCCGACCGGCTTTACCCAGGCTTTGGCGGACAAGGTACGGCCCTTTCGGGCTTCGCCTACGTCACCGGCTGGCCCGGGCGGGAAACTGTCGGCCCCTTCGGCACCATTACCGATTCCCTGTCGCCCAAGTACGTGGCTTGTGCCATCGCGGCGGCTCTATTTCATCGGCGTCGCACCGGCGAAGGCCGCTACATCGATGTCTCCCAGATCGAAACGGCCGTCTACAGTATGTCTGCCGCCATCGTACGCCAGAGCGCCAACAACGAGACCGAAGAGCGGCGCGGCAACCACGACGAGTTCGCCGCCCCACACAATGTGTATCCCACTACCGGGGATGACCGCTGGATCGCCATCGCAGTACAAACCGACACCGAATGGACAGCTCTCAAGAAAGAGATGGGCAACCCAGAGGCGCTCAACAACAGCTCTTACGATTCTCTCGAAGGGCGCGTCGAGGCGCAGGAACACATCGACAAAACGATCGGCGAATGGAGCCAGGCCTTCGACCGCAATGAGCTGATGTCGAAACTACAAGCCGCGGGCGTCGAAGCCGGAGCGCTGAACAATCAAGCCGACCTGCTCGAGGATCCGGCGCTGAACCACCGCGGGCACTTCGTTTGGCTCGAACACAAGTACCTCGGACGCGCCGCTTTCGAGCGCCCTGGTTTCCGGCTCTCCGAGAGCGGGGGCGGCTTCGATAAGCCCGGACCTCTGCTGGGCGAGCACAACCGCGAGATCTTAACGAAAATCCTCGGCTACACCATCGCGGAAATCGACCGACTAACGAGCGAAGAACTGTTCGTCTAGGCGAACGATCGCCGGGGGCTGGCGTCCGTCCGGGCCGCATTGCGTCGGAGGGGGTTTCGTTCGGGGGGCGCGAATCGGCCGTGCTTCAGAGCTCGCCCAGCTCCTGATACACTCACGCCCGTGACCTGGGACGATGATGTCGAGCGCCTGAATCAGCGCCGCGAGACGGCGAAACAAATGGGCGGCAAAGAGGCCGTCCAAAAAATGCACGATCGCGGGCGCCTCACCGTGCGCGAACGCATCGATACCCTGACGGATAGCGATAGCTTCCGGGAGATCGGTCGTATCGCCGGCACCACCGAAGACGACCACGGCACGGAACTTTTCACCCCGGCCAACGCCGTTGTCGGCACTGGCAAGATTGGCGGACGTCGCGCCGTCATCTGCGGCGACGACTTCACACTACGCGGAGCCGCCTACACAACCACCGGCCTAAAGAAAGCGCTCTACGCCGAGAAGCTCGCCATCGAGCGCCGAATTCCGTTGGTGCGATTGCTCGATTCCGGTGGCGCCAGCATCCAGGGTATCTCCGGGCGGCGAGGGCAGTCGGGCTTCGACATGACGGCGGCCTCTCAGCAAACGCTACTGAGCGTAGAGGCGCTCGCCACCGTACCGGTGGTGTGCGCGGCTCTCGGGGCGGTTGCGGGATTTCCGGCGGCGCGCTTGGTAGCCTCGCATTTCTCCGTCATGACCGGCGATGCCCAAGTGATGACCGGGGGGCCCGCTCTCGTAGAACGGGCGCTGGGGCAAAAAATCACCAAAGAAGAGCTGGGCGGCGCGCACCTGCACAGCAAGAGCGGTGTCGTCGACAACATCGCCAAGGACGAGCCCGCTCTGTGCGCCCAGATCACGCGCTTTCTCAGTTACCTTCCCTCCCACAGTGGTCAGTTAGCGCCCATGCTCAAAGGAAGCGATCCCGCCGGGCGCGCTGACGAAGAGCTTCTGCAAATCATGCCCAGCCGTCGCCGCCGTGCCTACGACGTTCGTCAGTTGCTCACTCGCATCGTGGATCACGGCAGCTTTTTCGAGAAAACGCCGTTCTACGGCCGCAGCATGGTCACAGGCCTAGCTCGGCTCAACGGGCACAGCGTAGGCGTCATGGCGAACGACTGCATGCGGGACGGCGGAGCGATGACGGCGGAGTCGGCCCAAAAAGTGCGCCGCTTCATCGAGCTCTGTGACACCTTCCACCTCCCCATGCTCAGCTTCATCGATCAACCGGGCTTCATGATCGGCAAAGCTGCCGAAGAGGCGGGAACCATTCGCTACGGAACCGAAACGCTGTTTACGGCGGTCCAGAGTCGCGTGCCGTGGCTAGCCATCGTGCTGCGCAAATCCTTCGGGGTGGCCCAGGGCATCCAACTCGGACCGGGCGCCACCGTCATCGCGTGGCCGAGCGCTGAAGTTGGCTCTATGCCCGTAGAAGGCGGAGTGGCCCTCGGATTCCGACGAGAGATAGAGAGCGCGGACGATCCAGCCGCTCGTCGACGCGAGTTGGAGGACGAAATGGCCCTGGGCCAGTCCATTTTTCCCCGCGCCGAAGATTTCGGCATCCACGACTTGATCGATCCCCGGGAAACTCGGGTCTACGCCGCCGACTGGCTGGATCAGGTGACGCCCCAACTCGACCCGAGCCAAGGTCCGATGAAGTATTCGCTGCGACCCTGAGCCGCTTCGTCACAGCTGCCTTCGACGCCACTGCCTTTGGCGCCAGACGAGCGTCAAAACGGACACCATCGTCCGTTGAACTACCGCCTAGAACGCCCTGTCGGAGGCCCTCTTTCGGAATTGCGCTGTGAGCAGGAGCGCTGTGAGCAGGAGCGCTGTTAATAGGGGACTAGCCCTCTCCGCGACCGCCGGTCAGCACTGCCGTGACGTCCCGATCCAGCAATATCGTACGGTTGGCACGGCCGGCTTCTTGGATAGCTCGACGCGCGAGGTAGCGCAGATGCTCGGACAGCACGACGACTGCCGACTCCGCCGTATTCATCCCAGAAGACGCCTTCACGTAGGCCTTCAGTCGAGTCACGACGACGAGAACCTGCTTCTCGGATTCGGGCTCTCCGCCGGTATCCTGACCCTCAAACAATGGCGCTAAATCGCGATCCATCAACGTGCGTCGCTCGGAACGTAGGGCAGCGGCTACGCCCTCGTCGCAGACCTCTCGCAGATGGTCCGAGAGTGGGTACAACACGCTCTCTGTGGTCTTGTATCGGGAGCGCTGGCTCACGTAGGCGTTGAATCGCGACGCAACAACCAGCACCTCGGTCTTCACCTTGCCCTGGGGCGTAGGTGGCACCATCGGAGGCTTAGCCGCCGGGCCGGACTTGGCTTTGGGTGAGGCTTTTCTTGTGGTCGCGTTGCGCTGTTCAGCCCATTCCTCCTCCGTAGGGGCGGTTTCTTCCTCCGCCCAGGCGTCCCGATGGTTCGCCTCGGCGCGGTGAGCGTCCCAACAAGGAACAGAACAGAAGTAGAGGGCGGTACGCTTCTTGTTGCAGGTGGAAACACTGCAGCGATAATACCCGCTTTTGTAGGCCAAATCCTTGCGGCAGGTACTGCATCGGCGCCAAACGTTGGTCTCAGTCACGGCGCGCATACTAGTCGCGACCGGTACTAAACTGCGATGAGTTTCTTCAGTTTGGCGATGTCTCCCGCTTCGCCCAATACAATTGGGCGAACTCCGGCACGAAGTTCAAAACTGGAAGCCGGATTGTAGATGTATTCCCTGTCGGCGTTCCGGACTGCCACCACCAAAAGATTCGTTTCTTCCTGAATCAGAGCTTGCCACAGACACTGTCCCACCATCCGGGAGCCTTTGGGGACCATTACGTCATCAAAACGCAGGTTATCGCCACTTCGCCCGAACATGCTGTCCAGGAATTCAACGGCCTGGGGACGTACCATCTCGCTCAGCATGCGCATGCCACCGATACGGTGCGCGTTCACCGATTACGTCCGCGCCGGCTTTCTCTAGTTTGGCCTCCGCGGATTCCACGTTTGCTTTGGCAACGATCCGGAATGTGTCAACGCGAATAGGACATGGGGTAGCAAGAATCTAAGCAGCAAGCGCCACGCTCGTGGCGCCGCATAAGGGGCGCTCCAGAGCCGGAAGGTTGATGGGCGGCGTCATGCTCGCCCTGCTCCGACAACAACGATATGGCCCGACATGCCAGCGATCTTCTTGTCCATGATCCTCATTCTTCAGCGCCTTAACGATGGCGCCCTCCACCAACACCGCGGTCAGCATCGACTGAAAATAAACGACTGCGACCACGCCGCAAACCATCCACCCAATGGGCATCGGTCGCCGGCCGATCAGCCGATCAGTGTCTCCACCTCCGTCATTTCCGAATAGCCCACAGTCGACACCGTAATCACCGCAAAGTAGGCCGCGTCCATCAGCGAGTATTGACCGGAACTACTCGCCGAGAGGACTGCCGCGCCGAAGAATATCACCACCGCTAGCAATGCCAGCGCCGACAGCCCACGGACGGGCTAAGGGACTTCCCGGTCCATCTCAGTGCCGATCCCTGCCGTCTGCATCGGCACCGTAGCCCATCCTGACCAAGAACAGTTAGTGTTGTGCCGGTTCCACGGCTTCCGCGGGGGCCCGCAGGCGGATAGGTTCCGTCGCCGGGGGCGCCGTGCCCCTCCCCACCTAACCTGGTCAGCCGTGTCCCAGTTGTTTTTGAAGTACGAGTATTACGTCGCAGCTCTGCAACTGATCCTCGCCATGACCGGCATGGGCGCCACCCTGGCGGGCCGCGATTTTCATGAGCTCATCCGTTCTCCAAAGTCCATCGCCTGGGGTCTGCTCGTCCAGGTGGTGGGCATCCCCCTGCTCGCGTGGCTGATCATCCGGGGTCTCGACTTGCCAGCGTCCTTGGCCGTGGGCCTTGCCATCGTCGCGTGTGTGCCCGGAGGCAGCATGTCGAACATTCTGAGCTATTTTGCGCGGGGAAACATCGCTCTGTCGATCGCTCTGACAGGGGTCACCACCGTCATCTGCCTGGTGACGGCCCCATTGATCCTCCACAGCCTGACCGCAGGCCTATTGAGTGCCTCCGCCGAGATCCCCGTGCAGCGGATCGCTTTCGAGATATTCGTGCTGCTGCTGCTTCCGCTCACCACCGGCATGCTGATCCGCCGCCACCGGCCCGACATTGCCAAGCGAATCGCCAAACCATTGGTGCGCGCCAGCCTCGTCATCGTTCTCGTCATGGCCGTGGGGATCGGTACCGCCGGTCGCATCGATCCCGCAGCCTTCGGATGGATAGGCCCCGCCCTCATCTTCGGCTTCGGCTTCGCTGCCTTCGCCATCGGATTCTTCCCCGGCTCCCTGTTGGGCGTGCCCCGGCGCGACCGTATCGCTATCGGGATCGAAAGCTGCTTTCGAAACACCAGCTTGGGGATCCTGATCAAGGCTTCCATCCTGCCCGCCATCCCGGGCGTCGTGGATCCCATAGCCGACGGCGCCATCTTCGTGGTGCTGCTTTACGGCGGCGTGTCGCTGAGTGTTTGTGTGCCGGCGATGTTTTGGCATCGGCGACTCAGCCAGAACGGAGCCGCCGAATCACGCGGGTGATCGACCGCGCCATTGACCCTCGCCAATAGGTCGGGGGAGCCTCGCCGGCCCTTATCCCCGGGCAACCGCCAAAAAATGCCCTCCGCCGGCGACTATGTAAGTGAGCCCTCTTAAATAGTTGTATCGAATCCCGTCTGGGTGCTTTTCGGTCGTCGCATAAGTCGGAATCCCCGAAAAAAAACGCCAATTGCGCCCGCAGGGGCGACGCCGGCAAATCCACCCCCACATGTCTTGAGAACTCCCATCGAGTCTTGGGGTGGTCAGAACGTCTGGCCCGCGTATGATGAAGGGATGGGGACACCGCTCGGGCTCTCTGGAGAGCAAGTTGAAGAGCTCAAGGAACTGTTCCTAGCGGACATCTTAGGACTATTTCCGGAAGTCAAAATCCAGTTCGATAAATTTTCCGTAGACCCCACCAACAAGGAAGCCCTCGAAGCGATCTTCGATTTCTTCCACCGCCTGGCTGGCACAAGTCGCAATGTCGGGCTCCCGCTGCTGGGTTACGTTGCCGTGATGGCCGAACGCGTCGCCAACGAGCTGAACCTCGGCAGGAGCACCGATACCAAAACCGCCGCTCTGATTTTTTCGGACGCCATGGAAGCGGTCACCGTCGAACTTCAACGGTACGCGGAAGCGAAGGCCCTAAAAGCTGAGGAAACCGGCGACAGCAGTGTCGAAATCGCCATCACGGACGACATGAAGCAGTCCATCGCTCCTCGCGGTGGTGTTGTGGTACCGGCTCGCCTCGGCGAAGGTCGAGAGCTGTCGAAAATTCTCGTTATTGACGACGACGAGTTCAGCGCCGGGATGATCGACAACTGTCTACGCGCGGCAGGTTTCTTGAGTCGCTACTGCTGCCAACCCGAGCGCGCCCTGCATGTCATCGAGAGCGAGTTGCCGGATCTGATCGTGATGGACATCATCATGCCGAAGATTGACGGGCTGGAGCTGTGCCGGCGTATTCGTAGTCACCCGTCGCTGCAGGACACGCCGATTATCTTCGTCACTCGTCGGGGAGACGTCGAACAGCGCGTGCAAGGTTTGGAAGCCGGCGCCAACGACTACATC
>SPKZ01002304.1_pt1 | contig 28147 bp, 25 predicted proteins | sample 2456571 | NCBI WGS metagenome assembly SPKZ01 (sample SAMN11192286, study PRJNA482655) | marine metagenome | biome: ENVO:00000447; feature: ENVO:00000244|ENVO:00000211|ENVO:00000569|ENVO:00002023; material: ENVO:00002151; isolation source: ocean water from marine abyssalpelagic zone ... | reverse complement strand
CCCGAGCCAACGCCAGAACCGACTCCAACACCAACCCCAGGTAATGGCGACGAGTTATTTATTTCTGAATATGTTGAAGGCAGCTCTTTCAACAAAGCGATTGAGATATATAACCCAACATCACTCAGTGTTTCATTAAGTGATTACAGTATTAAAATGTATGCCAATGGTGCCACTAGTGCTTCAACCACCAATCAATTATCCGGTGAATTAACCGCCGGTGATGTACTGGTATTGGGCCATAAAAAATTCGCACCAAGTGATTTAATCGATCAAGTTGCTAGCGCGATTAACTTTAATGGTGATGACTACTTTGAACTGGTTAAGAATGATCAGGTGATCGATTTTGTCGGCGTATTTGGCGTTAAAATCAAATGGGGTAAAGACAAAACGTTCGTTAGAAAATCATCAGTGACCGCCGGAAATACCGATCGCACAGTAGGTTTTGACGTTGATGCTCAGTGGTTAACTCATCCTAAGAATACCTTTAGCTTCTTGGGTAGCCATCAAGCGGATACCACGCCAGACCCTATCGAACCGACTGAGCCAGTGCTTGAAATTGGTCAATGTGATGATCCTGCAACCAAAATCCATGCGATCCAAGGCACTGATTTTGCGTCAACAATGGTCGCTCAAACACACACCATCGAAGGTGTAGTGAGCGCAACAATGCCACATTTAAGCGGTTACTTTGTCCAAGAAGAACTTAATGACTACGATGATAATCAAGCATCATCAGAAGCTATTTTTGTTCATCATGCTGACATAAGCACTTATCCAACGATTGGTCATCAAGTACGTGTTATTGGTGAAGTCAAAGAATTCTACAGTCGTACTCAACTAAGCACCACCGTGGCTGCGCTTGATTGTGGTAGCGTAGATCCGATTACTGTAACAGCGGTTAGTTTACCAATATCTCAAACAAGCGATTTTGAATCGGTTGAAGGAATGTTAGTTCACTTTAATGACGAGCTAAGCGTTACTGATACTTATAATCTAGCGCGTTTTGGTCAGTTAACGTTATCGCAAGGTCGTTTAATTAAGCCAACTAATATCTTTAAAGCAGGTTCAGCACAGGCGATTGCCTTAGCAGACAAAAATAGCCGAAATAAGATATTGCTTGATGACCTAAACAGCCGTCAAAACCCAGATATTATTGCATTTCCAGTGCCTTCTTTAAGCCATCAAAATACCGTGCGTTTAGGAGATTCGGTGATTGAACTTAGCGGTATTATTGATTACAGTTTTGGTGATTTTAGAGTTTTACCAACCCAAACACCGACGTTTGTCACAAGTAACGCACGCACGCCACAACCAAGCTTAAGCAATGGTAGCTTAAAAATTGCAAGCTTTAATGTCTTAAACTATTTCAACGGTGACGGTAATGAAGGTGGTTTTCCAACCGCTCGTGGTGCTCATACCGTGGAAGAATTTAACCGTCAAAGCGACAAAATAGTGTCTGCTATTTTAAGCATTAACGCTGATATCATTGGCTTAATGGAAATTGAAAATGATGGCTACGGTGCTGATTCAGCCATTGCCACACTGGTTAATGAGCTTAACAGCAGACAAGGCAGCAATAACTACGCCTATGTGAGTTACAATCAAGCGACCTTAGGATCTGACGCGATTGCTGTTGGTTTAATTTATCAGCCAAGCAAAGTGATGCCAATGGGTGAAGCAGTAACCACTACCCAAACACCTTTTGATTACGGTAATCGTCAACCGCTAGCACAAAGTTTTAAACAGCTAAGTAATGATCAGGTACTGACCGTCGCTGTCAACCACTTTAAATCGAAAGGCAGTTGTAGTCGTGCGACAGGCACTAACCAAGATCAGCGAGATGGTCAAGGTTGTTGGAATACCATGCGAACGCAAGCTGCGACAACTTTAGTGTCATGGTTAGCGACTGATCCGACCCAAAGTAATGATCAAGATTTCTTAATCATTGGCGATTTAAATGCCTACGGTAAAGAAGATCCTATCAATACTATTACTGATGCTGGTTTCAAAAACTTGTTAACCACTCATCTTGGCCGCGCGGCTTATTCATATGCTTATCAAGGTGAAATGGGCTACCTAGATCATGCATTAGCATCATCTGAGTTAGCAGTACAAATCGTTGATACTACGGTATGGCACATCAATGCTGATGAACCGCGAATTTTCGATTACAACACCGAATATAAATCAGCGCAACAACTTGACACCTTCTATGGCAACGATGCCTATCGTGCCTCGGATCATGATCCAGTGGTTATTACCTTAGACCTACAACCAGCCACTTCAGTACTATTGGGTGATTTAGATAACGACAATGATGTTGACCGCAGTGACATTCGCTTATTCTCAATCGGATTACGTCGCGGTGAAGTTTTTGGTAACGAATATGACTTTAACCATGATCAACGGGTTAATACTCGAGATCTCCGTGCCATGACTAAGCTGTGTACTCGCAGACGTTGTGCAACCAACTAATATCGATTGATAACAATATTTGTTAAGGAAAAATAATGAAAAATACCATTAAAATTATCTCAGGTTTACTACTGTCGGTAATGTTTGCCAGCTCAGTGAATGCGACACTGTTCTCTATCGAGCTAGATCAAACAGACTTCAATGTTGGTCAAACGTTAACGGCCAACCTGGTGGTGTCTGATATTGAAAAAGACAGCATTGGCTTTACTTCGTTAATTGCCGACTTTGAACTTGACCTGATGTTTGATAACAGTTTGCTATCTTTTGACTCATTGTCGTTTGGTGAGAAACTAGGAGACGGTTTAGATAGTTTACAACTAGATAATGTGACTGCTTCAGGGATCTTAAATATCTTTGAATTGAGCTATTTACTTTATGATGAGCTACTGGTTTTACAAGACGGGATCAGTAAATTTACTTTAGCCTCGATTAACTTTGACATCATCAATGTCGGCTCAGGTTTATTTAGCTTAAATAACATTGCTGCTGGTAATGACATTGGTACTGCTTTAACTGATATTCAAAGTAATAGCACTAGCTTTATTACAACATCAGGAGCGACAGCGATACCGGAACCAACGTCAGTTGCATTAATCCTAGTGGGTTTAATGCTGGTTCAAGTTAGACGTATGATTAAGTAATAAATTTAGTTAACAAAACTAAGGGCGGGCATGTTGATGCTCGCCTTTTTTAATTTTGTACCAGTTTTAACTTAGGAAATTCTGCTGGCAGTGGTGGAACATCGACCGTAACTGAGCGCTTTTTATTATTCTTATAGCGATCAAATTGCACTTGTGACAAGCCAATTTGTTGCGAAAACTTCACAAAGGTCTGAAAATCTTCTCGACCAAAATCATCATTTTCATTGGTCATTAGGCCATCAATGTAACCTTTATCATTATTAATCGATATATTTGCAATGGCATTATAGGGTTTTCCGTAAGTATCGGCTCTAATTGCCCGCACCATTTTTATTTCAAATATCCAACCGTCTATTTCAACATAACGAGACATAATATCTTTCATCGCTTCACCTTTATTAAGTGCGATTGTTATTATTCCCGTAATCATTTTACTAATTGATTACGGGAGGATCGAGTTAGCTCTGTATTTGTACTGGTTCTAAAAAGGTGTTGAACTCAAACTCGGTGATTTCGGCATCTTTATCGAGATCAATTTTGCTAAATGCATTTTGTAGTAGCTCATCATCAGAGTTTTTCACTTCTGACCAACTTAGCGTCCCGCTCTGGTCAGTGTCTAAGTTTTTGATAATATCTTTAAAAGATAACTGCTTAACAGGCTGGATTTCCAGTGAATCCAATTTTTTCAATTCAACAGCGGCCGAATTTTTTATAGCTTTAGACTCTTGTGTCACTTTAAGCTCTGATGCCACTTTGGCCTCTTGCGCAACGTTGGTCAACTCATTCGCATTGATTGTTAACACTGAACTCGCTGATATTAATAATAATGAGGTGGCCGTGATTTTTAAGATATTTTTCATGTTACTTCCTTATCTATTAGTTATGTTATATCTCCCTCGAAAATGCAACCTCTGTGCCAACTAGTAACCAACTGATAATAAACACTTTAAATATTACGCAACAACTATTCTGTTGCCATTTGACAACAGTTATTTTTAGTAAAAATAAAAACAACTGACAATCATCAAGATAAACAATAAAAATCATAATCTTATATAATTTTTTGCTGTCATCATAGACTGTCTCCAAATTGAGACATGATTGATATTCCATCAAAAATCACGTTTAATCCACCTTATCATTATAGGAAATTGTTAACACGGGGAATAACATTAAAAGCTTTACTCTCACTAATATCTCCATCAAAAAACTAACATTGCTCGGCTTTGCCTTAGTGGCACTGCCATTAATGATGGGGCTGTTTTATAGTGCTAGCCAAATCAATATGTTATCAATAAAAAGTACCAATGCTATTTTTCAAGTAGCAAAACTAACCCAGATTAATAGCGAACTAATCGACACTTTAAAAAAAATGGAACGTTCTGCGAGCCAATTTTTGGTGTTAAATGATGAGGAATTAAAACAAAATTTCATCAAACTCTCGCTCGAAATACCTGATATTTTAGTGATGTATCAGCAAAAGAAGTCAAACCGCCAACTGTCTAAGTTAACGACTGAGTTTAATCATTTAACCAACTCAACCGTGCAATTAATGACGCAAGGCGAGAGCCAGAGTCATCCAGTAACCTTGGCGCAGTTGCAAAATAAATTTCGACAACTAGCTCAATTAAACAGACAAATAGATCAACACACCAGCCGAATAATTAATAGCAAGGCACAGGATATAAAACTATCCGCCGAACTCGTGAGTCTTAACATCCTTAAAACTTTGATTATTATTCCGATTTCTTTACTTATTTCTATTTTGTTTATCTATTTAATCACCACACCATTAAAAAAATTAACCAAACAAATCCAATCATTAGCCCATGGTAACTTTGAGCAAACGATGATAGTTAGTGGTTCAAATGAGATCAGTGAAATTGCCAATGCCTTGGAAATAATGCGCACTAGACTACATGCTTTAGAGCTGCAAAAATCGAGCTTTATTCGTCATACCTCTCACGAATTAAAAACACCACTGGCGGCGATTCGAGAAGGTGTCGAGTTACTCTATGACAACAGTGTTGGAACGCTCAATCAATCACAGCAAGAAATTTGTACCATCATCAAATCAAGCGTCAAACGTCTGCAGCAATTGATTGAAGCCTTACTTGATTTTAATATCGTGCTCGATTCCACTAGCCTCCAAGATCGCGAAAAAATGCCCTTATCACCCATCATCGAACAAGTTGTCGCTCAGCACATTTTAGATATTAAAAGCAAAAATATCACCATGAGCAAACAGCTCACGCCAATTGGTTTATACTGTAATGGTAAACAACTGACGGTGATCTTAGAAAACCTAATTTCTAATGCCATCAAATATTCTCCGCCTAACGGCACCATCACCATTGCTAGTTCAATCACCAAACAACAATTAACATTATCGATATCGGACCAAGGAACAGGGATATCATTAGAGGCTCAACAATTTGTTTTCGATGCATTTTATCAAGGTGCACCACCACAACATTCAAAAATAAAAGGCAGTGGTTTAGGGTTAACTATCGTCAAAGAGCTATTAATGCGTTTGAATGGCGATATATCTATCAACAGTTACACCAGTGGGCCAACGGGTACAACCATGGCTATCACTCTACCAAGAGCCTTTCAGCAAGGAGAAGAACAATGAAGTACCTATTAATCACATTAACCCTGTTTTGTTTAACGGCTTGCCAACATATTTCATCACCGAACAAAGAAACTGAGATCATTCAGATCATCACACCGACAAACTATGGTCAATATTACTTAGGCCTTAAAAAGCTCAGTAACGAACAACTATTAACGGAAATACACCAGCAAAAACGGCTTAATAGCGAAGAGTTCGACAGTAATATAAAGTTATTAATGATTCATAGTTTGCCCAATTCCTCGATACACAATCCTTACACAGCAAAAACAATTCTTAATAAATATCAATTCGATAATAGCCAATATTTTGAAATGAACAATTCAGATATCGCATTACTAACGGTATTAAGAGATCAACTTAATCAACAGATTTTACTGTTTCAAAAGCTAATTGGTCAAGATTTAGTCAACGACCGCAACATTGCACAACTCGCACAACAAACAAATACCATCAATCAGCTAAATGTCCAGCTAAGCTCATTAAACGAACAACTTAGTTTACTAAAATTGCAATTGCAGCAATTGAAAACCATTGAGCTCAATATTAATAACCATGGGACCGACCCGCAATGACCTCACCACAACATCAAGTCGAGAAAATTTTAATCGTTGATGATGACCCTAGTTTATTACGCTTATTGGGCATCAGGTTGTCGGCAGCTGGCTACCAGGTGCAATCTGCTTCAAGTGCTAAAATGGCCTTAGGTATTTTAACCAGTTTTAACCCCCAACTGGTGATCAGTGATTTACGGATGGATGAAATGGATGGCATGGCTTTATTTGAAAAAGTGCGCCAGCAATACCCCAATATCCCCGTGATTATCATGACGGCCCATGGCACGATTCCGGATGCTATCAATGCGACTAAACAAGGGGTCTTTAGCTTTTTGACTAAGCCTTTTGAAAGCCAAGAACTACTCAATACTGTGGAACAAGCTATTCGCTTACAGCCCACACCGATGAATGATAGCGATCAAGCAGATAGTGATTATTGGCGTAGCGATATTATTAGCCGCAGCACGGTGATGAACGCGTTAATTCAACAAACATTACAAGTCGCAAAAACAGATTTCAGTTTATTAATATCTAGCGAAAGTGGAACTGGTAAAGAGCTATTAGCAAAAGCAATTCATCGGGCGAGCCCTCGTTCAAAGAAACCATTTACCGCTATAAACTGTGCCGCAATTCCTGAAGCATTACTCGAGTCAGAGTTATTTGGCCATGTCAAAGGCGCATTTACAGGTGCCCAAACAAATCATATTGGATTGTTTGAAGCCACTAACGGCGGGACGCTTTTTCTGGATGAAATTGGTGATATGCCAATGAACTTTCAGGTGAAGTTATTAAGAGCTTTACAAGAAAAGGAAATACGACCGGTTGGCAGTACTAAATCTATTGCCACCGATGTCCGAATTATTTCTGCAACTCATAAGAATTTACTGCAAGCGATTATCGATAAAACATTTCGAGAAGACTTATACTACCGCTTGAATGTGGTGGAACTTGAATTACCCAGCTTAGCGAATCGCCGCGAAGATATTCCTTTGCTAGCACAGCATTTTTTGGCCAACACCCTCAAAAACTCAGACTATGATATTAGCGGATTTACCCAGCAAGCGATGGAGCTACTGATTAGCGCGCCATGGCCTGGTAATATTCGTCAATTACAAAATGTAATAGAGCACAGCGTTGCACTAGCAACAGATAGTTTAATCAGTGTTGACTTAATCGCTAATGCCCTGCGCAACAAAACCAATAATTTTCTTTCTTTTCAAGAAGCTCGAGACCAATTTGAGTTAGATTATCTATCAAAGCTACTCAAACTCACCGCTGGCAATGTCTCGCAAGCAGCCAAAATTGCCAACCGTAACAGAACAGAATTTTATAAATTACTTAATCGACACCATTTACAGCCGGAGTCATTTCGAAAACAGACCAATGAGATCTAGTCACTTGATAGATTATAAAAAACTTAAAATATGTGATAAAGATAAAGTTTTCATCAGTAATGCTTGAAAAAACGTGAGCGAGACCGCATAATCGCGCGCTAAATTATATGCCAACAATTGGCATCAAGCGGAGTATTTTTACACATGTTACAAAAACTGTTTCAGTTACGAGAACACGAAACTAATGTTAAAACCGAAATCATAGCCGGGATCACCACCTTCCTGACCATGGCATACATTATTTTTGTTAACCCGTCGATGTTAGAAGCTGCGGGAATGGACAATGGATCAGTCTTTGTTGCAACCTGTTTAGCGGCAGCTATTGGTTGTTTTATTATGGGTTTTGTTGCTAATTACCCTATCGCTTTAGCGCCAGGCATGGGTTTAAACGCGTTTTTCACCTACACTGTCGTGATGGAAATGGGTTACAGCTGGGAAGTCGCTTTAGGTGGCGTATTTATTTCTGGCGTTGTATTCGTCATTATGAGCTTATTTAAGGTTCGTGAATGGATTGTCGATAGCATCCCAATGTCATTACGTTATGGTATAGCTGCGGGTATTGGCTTATTTTTAGCGATTATTGCACTAAAAAATGCCGGGATAGTGGTTGATAGCCCAGCGACTTTAGTGACCTTAGGCGATATCACCACTTTTCCTGCGCTAATGGCAGCACTCGGCTTATTTATTATTGTTGGCCTAACTCATCGCGGTATTAACGGCGCAGTCATGATTTCAATTTTAGCCATTACAGTGCTTGGCGTTGCCTTCGGTGACATCGCTTACCATGGTATTGTTTCAATGCCACCATCATTAGCACCGACCTTCATGCAAATGGATTTAAGTGGTGCCCTTGAAGTGGGGATGATTAGTGTCATATTCGCATTTCTATTTGTTGATTTATTTGATACTTCAGGTACTTTGATCGCCGTTGCACAGCGCGGTGGCTTACTGGATGAAAATGGTAAATTACCACGTTTAGGTAAAGCATTATTAGCTGATTCAACAGCCACCATGGCCGGAGCTGCGCTTGGTACCTCAACGACTACCAGCTATGTTGAAAGCACCGCAGGCGTGGCAGCCGGCGGTCGCACCGGTTTAACCGCTGTGGTGGTTGGTATTTTATTTTTACTTGCATTGTTCTTTGCGCCACTAGCAGGCATGGTGCCAGCTTATGCTACCGCAGGTGCGTTATTCTATGTCGCAGTATTAATGATGTCGAGCTTGATCAATATTGAATGGGAAGATTTAACGGAAGCCGTACCAGTCGTAGTCGCTGCGGTGATGATGCCATTAACTTTTTCAATCGCTAACGGCATTGCGTTTGGCTTTATTAGCTACGTGGCAGTGAAAGTTTTTGCGGGTCGTTTTAAAGATTTGAACCTGAGCGTTGTCGCTTTGGCTGCATTGTTTGTGGTTAAATACGCTTTCTTCTAAACGAGTTTTACCGTTGAAAAAAGCCATATCCGTTACTAATGGATATGGCTTTTTTATCACTCATTTATATGCCTATTTATTACAAATAGCATCGACCCGCTCAATCACTGAGGTGATGGTGCCTTGAGCTAAACGACTAATAATTTTTTGCTGTGGTTTTAACCCTTTCAAATCACTAATCACCTGATTATGCTCATCAACCGTAATACTGTAACCACGTTCTAAGGTTGCTAGAGGGCTAACACTATTAAGTTCTCGCAGTGTGGCATGCAATGACGCTTGTTTGGTCTTTAACATGCTTTTTATCGCTTGGTGCAATCGCAGCTCTAATTGTTTACTGCGTTCGACACTTTGATTGAGTGCACCCTGAGGGTTTTTAGCCAGCAGACGTTGCGACAATTGACCCATTTTATAACGCTGATTATTTAACCGTAACGTCATTGCGCGGGTTAAACGAGTGGTCATTTCATCTAAATATTGCGCTTGCTGTTGCAGCCGATATTTAGGATCTTGACTCACCAAACGTTGCTGTAATTGCTGTAATTTTAATTGCCGTTGCGCTAATATCGCGTTGATCGAACTGGTTAAATGCTGCTGACAATAATGCAAGCGATGACGTAGTTCTTCCGTGGTATCAACGGCAATCTCAGCGGCCGCCGACGGCGTTGGCGCACGATAGTCGGCAACAAAATCACTAATAGTAATGTCAATTTCATGACCAACAGCACTGATAATCGGCAGTTGAGAATTAAAAATAGTCCGAGCCAACGCTTCATCATTAAAGCACCATAAATCTTCCAGTGAACCGCCACCACGGCCGACAATCAATAAATCAACCTCATTGCGTTGATTGGCGATGTTAATCGCGTTAATAATATCATTACTCGCTTGCGCGCCTTGCACTAACGTCGGATAAATAATGATATTAACCGTCGGGTTACGTCGCTGTAATACTGAGATGATATCACGCACCGCCGCCCCTGTTGGCGACGTAACAACGCCGATAGTTTTTGGCGAACTCGGTAACGCTTTTTTATGCTCACTTGCAAACAGACCTTCGGCAGCTAACTGACACTTTAACTGTTCAAATTGTTGTTGTAATAAACCGTCACCCGCCACATCCATTATATCAATCAATAGTTGATAATCGCCACGAGGCTCATAAACACTGATATTGGCCTTCACCAATATTTGCTGACCGTTTTTCGGTAAAAAACTAACACTGCGATTACGGCCACGAAACATTGCACACTTTATTTGTGACTTATGATCTTTTAGGGTGAAATACCAATGTCCTGACGACGCAGCAACAAAGTTAGAAATTTCGCCACTAAGCCATACTCGACCAAAATTACCCTCAAGTAATCGTTTGATCTCATTATTAAGTTTGGACACATTGTAGACATTTTGATTACTTGAACTTGTCATATCAGGGCTCATTTATTACGAATAGCGGCGATGATTTTAGAGGTTGAACAGCCATCTTCAAAATTAAGCACTTTAACTTCACCGCCATTGGCTATCACTTCTGCTCCACCGGCTATTTGCTCTGGTAGATAGTCACCACCTTTAACCAGCAGATCGGGCAATAGCTCACCAATCAAACGCTGTGGGGTATCTTCGCTAAAACTAACGACCCAATCTACCGCGCCTAAGCCAGCCAACACCGCCATTCGACGATTGGTCGGGTTAATTGGTCGCGCTTCACCTTTTAGCCGCTTCACCGAGGCGTCATCGTTAACCGCCACAATTAATCGATCGCCTAATGTCCCCGCTTGCCCCAAATAAGAAACATGACCCGCATGTAAAATATCAAAACAGCCATTGGTTAACACCACTGTTTCACCACGGGCTTTCGCCGCGGCAATGCAAATTTTAAGTTGCTGCTCCGTCACCACCCCATAACCGACTTCCGGATGATTCTTAGCAATTTCCCCCGCTAATTCAACAATACTGACCGATGAGGTACCTAACTTACCTACCACCACACCCGCGCCAATATTCGCTAAAGCACAGGCTTGTTCTAAATCTGAACCCGCTGCAAACGCTGCTGCCAACACTGAAATCACGGTATCGCCAGCACCAGTTACATCATAGACTTCACGAGCCATGGCCGGAAAGTGTAATTCTTGTTGATCACGACGTAACAAGGTCATGCCATGCTCAGAGCGGGTGACAAGAAGTGCTTGTAAATCAAGTTCAACCATTAATGTTTGCCCTTTTTCCACTAAATCATTATCATCAACACAGTGGCCAACCGCTGCTTCAAATTCGCCCATATTGGGGGTTAATAATGTCGCACCGCGATAACGTGAAAAATCACTGCCCTTTGGATCAATCATTACCGGCGTGTTTGCGTCACGACAAAGTGTGATCATTTTCCTCACTTGGTCTAGTGCACCTTTAGCATAGTCGGATAAAATTACGACATTCGCTTGTGCTAAGCGCTTGCTTAATTTTTCAAGTAACGGGTGCGATGGTATTTTACTAGCATGCTCTTCAAAATCTAACCGAATTAACTGTTGATTACGACTAATGACCCGCAGTTTAGTAATCGTTGGGATGTCAGATTGCTGATAAAAATCGGCCGTAACATTTAACGCTTGCATTTTTTGAGCGAGAATACGCCCCGCCTCATCATCACCAACGATCCCAATAATGTCACATTGACTGCCCAGCGCCGCAATATTTAGTGCAACATTAGCTGCACCACCAGGCCGGTCTTCAATTTCTTCGACTTTAACCACAGGCACAGGCGCTTCTGGCGAAATACGCCCAGTGGGTCCATGCCAGTAACGATCTAACATAAGATCCCCTAACACTAAAACTTTGGCTTGGTTAAATTGCGGTAAACTGATGGTCATTTTGTCATTCCTGAGACTTTATTTATCGCGATTGTAGCATGCACTCAGCTCAAAACCGAGACATGTACTATTGCATGGTCTACAATACGCAGCTTATTGTTAATATTTAGGATTGTGTTTTGCAAAAGCCTTCGTTCGAACTCCGTTTTATTCATCCCCGTTATTGGTTATTGTGGATTGGGATCTCAATATTATGGATATTAGTGACGCTTTTACCTTATAAAGCGTTATTAAAACTGGGAGCAGTGATCGGCAAACTATTAATGAAGCTGATTAAAAAACGTGAAAAAACAGCGATACGCAATCTTGAATTATGTTTCCCTGAGATGTCAGCACAACAGCGAGCTAACATTTTAAACGACCATAACGAATCATTAGGCATCGCACTATTTGAAACAGGCATGGCTTGGTGGTGGCCGCAATGGCGTCTGGATAAGTTAGTCACTTTTACCGGATTAGAACATATTGAACAAGCCAAAGCACAAGGTAAAGGGGTGTTATTGTTTGCCACTCATAGTTTTTGTTTAGAGATTGGCGGCCGATTATTCTCAACCCATATGCGACCAACGGCGGTTTATCGCCCCCATAACAATCCATTAATGGAATACCTTCAAGTATGTGGCCGTTTACGCACGACAGACTTAATCCATAAACGTGACATTCGAGGCATGATTGCAGCACTCAATAATGGTCAAGCGATGTGGTATACCTCAGATCAAGATTTTGGTCGTCGCAAAGCCGTGTTCGTGCCATTTTTTGGTGTAGAAGAGGCAGCAACCGTCGTGGGTGCTAGCATTTTAACCAAGGGCACTAATTGTGATGTTATTCCCTACAATGTCGTTCGAAAAAGTGATGGCAGTGGCTACGAAATTGAACTTAGTGCACCATTAGTTGACTTTCCAACCGGTGATAATACCCAAGATGCTATTTTTTCAAATAAAGTAATTGAGAAAAGTATTATGAAAGGGATTGGTCAGTATATGTGGCTCCATCGCCGCTTTAAAACCAGGCCTAATGAAGACGATCCTTCATTGTATTTATAGCGTAAAAAAGCCATCGCTTCAATAACGATGGCTATTTTGTTTAGACTGGCTCTACCGTCATCAAACCAACGTCAATCGCAATAATCTTAACTCGGGCTCCAATCACCATCGATTGAGAAGATTGCACTTTCCAATCAATACCACTGTAACGATAAATTACCGTTTGGCCAACGGTTAAATCATCACTAAGTACAAACTCATGCCCAATCATATCGTTAGTGACATGACTCACTTCCACTTTATTTTGCATCGCTTTTAGTGGCTTCCAACTAACAATGGCGACCACGATTGAAATAATAGCAGTGGCTAATAGCGAGTTAAGAACCGTAGCAGGCACAGCGCCGAGGGTCATTAATACTCCAGCAGCTATCGCTCCAACACCAACAAAAAATAACACAAAGGTTGAAAAACCCAATACCGCCACTTCAATGGTTAATAAGATCAAACCAATCACGATAAAAGTTTGTGGCAGGTGTTCTAAAATGTATTCCATTATTTTTCCTTGTTATTTAAGGCATTAATAATGGTCGTCGCCTGCGCCACTATCGATGCAGCATCTGTACTGCTATCTGGCAATAACACCACGGAAGACTCTTTGGCGATTGCAGCTTTAGCTTCAATCGCTTTGGTGGCTAAGTCGAGCTGAATCGCTTTTTGACCCGCTTCGGTATTGGCGGCTTCACCGACTTTTGTTATCGCCTGTGCCTGTGCATCCGCCACAGCTAAAATAGCTTGAGCTTCACCTTGAGCTCGTAATACTTGCTGTTCTTTCTCCGCTTCAGCTTTCAATACCACCGAACGTTTAGCCCCTTCGGCAACGTTAATCGCAGATTGACGATCCCCTTCCGATTCAAGAATTTGTGCCCGCTTAACCCGTTCCGCTTTCATTTGTGCTTCCATCGCTTCCATCACGGTACTTGGCGGCACAATATCTTTAATTTCATAACGCAGCACTTGAATGCCCCATGGCGCTGACGCTTGATTAATCGAGGAAACTATATTGACATTTAACACGTCACGTTCTTCAAAGGTTTTATCGAGTTCCATTTTACCTAATTCAGAACGCATGGTGGTTTGTGCCAGTTGTGTCACGGCAAAAACATAATCATCAACGCCGTAGGTGGCTTTGTAAGGGTCTAGCACCCGAAAGTACAATACACCATCGACGGATAAGGAAATATTATCTTTGGTAATCGCACTTTGACTTGGCACATCAACCGCTTGTTCTTTAAGTGAGCGGTCGGCACCAATGTGGTCAATGAATGGCACAATAAAATTTAACCCTGCTTCACGGGTTGATTGGTATTTACCAAAGCGTTCAATCAAAAAAGCTCGATTCTGTGGCACAAAGATCACCGATGATTTTAAAACAATCACCGCCAGTACCAAAATAAATACTTCTATTCTAAACAAATACTCAAATAAAATGTCCATTTAACGCCCTATAAATTTAATGTAATTACCTTAAATAATAGCTGGTTAAATCAAGAAAGTAAAAGTTAAAGTAGCAGGTTACTCTTTGGCGAGTAACCTGCGATGATTAACCTTAATTAATCAATCAAATCGTAGTCACGACGTAAAATCTCGATGATTTCAGCCTTTGGGTTATCCGATAACACGATAGTTTGACCAGTAATTTTTTCAGCAATCCCAATATAAGTCGTTGAGATATCCATTAGAACCGATTCTGGTAGTTCATTGTCAGCAGCTAGTGCCGTACGCTCAACCATCCGATCTTTGTTTAATAAGATGTCTGGATCTGGGAAATTTTTCAGTAATAACTGACGGAAGCCCTCTTTCGAGTTTTCAACCACCACACCGTTGCGGTAACTTGGACCATCCCAAATTCTTGATGAATCGGGTGTGCCGACTTCGTCCATATAAATGAGTTTTTCAGCGCCGCTGGCATCTGTAACATAACCAAACTCAAACTTAGTATCGACGAAGACTTGATCAATTTTATCAAGTTCACTGCTGATTAAATCAAAGCCTTGTTGTAATAACTTTTCATAATAATGGATGTCTTCAATTTTGCTAAAATTAAACGCTTTAAAGTTATTCTCAATGTCACTGCGAGTAATATTGACATCATCAACCGCTGGCACACCAGGAATGCCAGTTAAAATACCTTTAGTCGAAGGGGTCATTAATAATGACGGCAGCTTTTGATCTTTGGTTAGACCATCACTAATTTCAATACCGCAAAATTCTCTTTCGCCTTTACTATAGGCGCGCCACATTGAACCGGTAATGTATTGGCGGCAAATAGCCTCAATCATGACTGGACGGGCTTTTTGGACGATCCAAACAAAAGGGTGCGGAATATCAAGAATATGACTATCTGCCAAACCATTATCTTTAAACAATTTAAACCAATGATTTGAAATAGCATTCAATGCTGCGCCTTTACCTGGTACACCATTCATGCCACCTTCGCCACGCCAGATACAATCGAATGCTGAAATCCGATCGCTAATCACCATAATCGCTAATGGCGCATCGGCCGCGACATTATAGCCTTTATCTTTAATCAAGCGGGCACTATCTTCAGGCGTTAACCAATAAACACTGCGAACTTTGCCGCTATGAACGGGTGCTGAGGTGCGAATAGGTAAATCGTTATTAACTGCTAATACTTTATCTGCAAGACGCATTGAACGTTGCCCTGTGTTAGAAATGTTTAAGATCAGTGCGAATCAAAAATGTGATCTGCTGCACTGTTACGCGGGGCGATAATAGCAGATCTTGAGCGAGATGACAGTAATTGTGATCTTAATCACGACTACAGATAAAAGCGTTTATTTTATACCCAGCCACAACCATGTTAAATTAAATAATAGTTGTTGATTTATTAGGTCTCAATCCAAAGGTTTCATTATGATGAATTCAAATTGTAATAGTATTAACCCAAGTCGATATTTAACCCTTTCTTTGATTATCTATGCAGTCCTATTCATCGCTGTGCTCGCAGTATCGGCGAATACTTTACCAAACAAACCGCAAATAATTAACGTGGTCACCGAAGAATATTGGCCTTACAGCTATATAAAAGATGGAAAAATTGTTGGCAGCTCAACCAGAACTATTCATAAAATATTAGAGCATGCCAACATTCTATACCAGATTAATATTTATCCATGGGCTAGAGCCTATCAAAAGGCTTTAAAGAATAAGAACACCCTTATTTATACCATTTACCGAACCCCTGAACGTGAAAACAAATTTCATTGGATTGGTAAAATATTCAATGGTGATCAAATTTATTTTTACACTCGTGCAAATTCAAACATCACGGCAAATTCAATAGCTGACTTAGTCAATTATCGTTTTATCACCCAAAAATACTCATCTAGTTCTCAATTTGTTAATACCCATAAATTTATCAATACAAGATTTGTGGCCAGTTTCAAACAATGTGTCGGTATGCTATTAAAAGGTCGAGGGGATTTAATTATGGCCAGTCCAAAATATTTAGCAGAACAATTACAGTTGCTTAACCTGCCACAAAATTCAGTAAAAATAGTGCTTCCAGCGGTCGTTTATTCAGGATTTATTGGTTTAAGTTTAGGATCTGATCCGCAATTACTAACAAAATTAACCATCGCATATGCTGAACTTATCGCTAAGGGTGACATTACTATCAATCAATAGAAATAACTCAACCTACCCAAAGTAACAACCTACCCACCCGTTAAATCCTTGTATGTTTAATGTTAACAGCTTGGTAACTCGAGCTATCACTAAACACAGATAAGGACAATAATGATGAGAATAGGTGTCGATGTTGGCGGAACTAATACTGATGCTGCGTTAATGAACGGCGATCAAATATTAGCTTCTTGCAAACAAGCAACAAGTCAAAATGTCAGTGACGGCATAATTAATGCCATTACCACCGTACTAGATCAATCAGGTATAACCCCCGCACAAATTCAATGTGTGATGATTGGGACGACTCACTTTACCAATGCTTTTGTCGAACGAAAAAATCTATTAGATGTTGGTATTATCCGTATTTGTTTACCGGCTGCTCAAGGTATTCCGCCCTTGTTAGATTGGCCAGAAGATATTTTGACTGAAATAGGCAGTCATCGTTATATCATTCGCGGCGGTTACCAATTCGATGGTCGCATCAATTCACCGCTCGATGAAGCCGCGTTAATTAATGCCGCCCATGACTTAAAAAATAAAGGCATTAAAACCGTTGCCATTACAGGATTGTTCTCAACAATCAATGGTAAAATGGAGTTACGAGCCGAAGAACTGGTGCGTCAAATCATGGGCGACGTTGCTATTTCATTGTCCCATCAAGTCGGTCGCAGTGGCATATTAGAGCGTGAAAATGCCACCATCATGAACGCTTGTCTCGCCGATTTATCACATGACGTCGTTAATGCCTTCCGCAACGCCTTAGATCAGCTCGACATTAATGCACCGTTTTTTATCAGCCAAAACGATGGCACCTTGATGAGTGCTGAATATGTTGAAAAATATCCCGTATTAACCTTTGCTTCAGGACCAACCAACAGTATGCGTGGCGCGGCCTACTTATCGGGATTAAAAGATGCACTAGTAGCTGATATTGGTGGCACCACCACGGATATAGGGATGCTAAGCAATGGTTTTCCTCGTGAATCGTCGGTAACGGTTGATATTGGTGGCGTTCGTACCAACTTCAGAATGCCAGACGTATTGGCCATGGGCTTAGGCGGAGGCTCCTTAGTTAAACAACATTCAGATAAATTAACCATTGGCCCGCAGTCAGTCGGTTACCAGCTACTAGAAAAAAGCTTAGTTTTTGGCGGTGATACGCTAACGACCAGTGATATCGCGGTCGCCGCTGGTTATGCAGATTTTGGCGATAAATCACGGGTTGAGCATTTATCAGAACAACTGATCGAGCAAGCCGTATCACAAATTCATCAAACACTCAGTGACGGTGTTGATCGGATGAAAACTAGCGCTACAGCATTACCATTAATCTTAGTAGGCGGCGGCTCAGTGCTGATTAATCGTGATATCCCCGGGGTCTCGAACATCATTATTCCAGAGCATGCAGGTGTGGCCAATGCAATTGGCGCCTCCATTGCTCAGGTCGCTGGTGAAATTGATATTGTTATTTCCTATGACAAAGTCGGCCGCGATAACGCCATTGCTCAAGCAAAGGAACAAGCGATTGCGCAAGCCATATCGTTAGGGGCGATTAAAGAATCCATTGTCTTGTTAGATATCGGTGAAACCCCACTAGCCTATGCGCCAGACGGTGCGGTGCGATTACGGGTGAAAGTTGCCGGTGATTTATACATTACCGCCAACAAAGCTTAACAATTAGAGGAAAAAATCATGAAACTATCAATTGCAGATCTTGCTAACGTTGCCCGAGGCGCCGCTTTTTTAGGCACGGGTGGTGGCGGTGATCCCTACATTGGCCGAATGTTAGCCACCAGCGCTATTCAAGAATTTGGCATGCCACAAATTATCGAACCTCACGAACTTGATGATGACGCGACCGTTTACACCATTGCAATGTTAGGTGCACCAACAGTGCTTAGCGAAAAAGGCGCTAGCGGCGAAGATGTCGATCTTGCCATTAAACGAATTGAGCAATACATGGGTAAAAAAGCAGATGCCCTTATCCCTATTGAGATCGGGGGCGTTAATTCAATGTTACCTATTATGGCAGCCGCTCGTCAAAACTTACCTTTGGTCAACGCCGATGGGATGGGCCGAGCATTTCCTGAAATTCAAATGGTGACCTTTAATGTTTATGGCGTCTCTTGTACGCCAGCATCGATCACCGATGAACATCTCAATAGCATGGTCATTGAAACGGGTAGCGCTAAGCGAGCCGAAGATTTAGTGCGAGTCACTTCCATTGAAATGGGCTGTAGCGTCATCATGTCCAGCTACCCACTGACGGGCAAGCAAGTCAAAGATTACGCGGTGCATGGCACTCTCACCATGGCATTAGAAATAGGTCAAGCAATTGAGCGTGGACGAAAAGAAGGGGAACCCGTTGAATCCTTAGTTAATTACTTACGCACTACTCCCTATTACAACCAATGCAAAGTTATTTTTGATGGAAAAATAACCGATCTACGACGTGAAACCAGTGAGGGTTTCACCCAAGGCCATTGTCTGTTAAGTGCCCTTGATGGCTCAGGGAAAACCCTTGAAGTCACCTTCCAAAATGAATTTTTAATCGCTAAAGAAGATGGTGTCGTTCGCGCGATTGTCCCGGACTTAGTCTGCATGGTCGATCGAGAAACCGCCGAGCCGATCCCGGTCGATGCTTTAAAATATGGTCAACGTTTGAAGGTGTTAGGTGTTAGCGCTGCCCCAATCATGCGAACTAAAGAATCATTGGCAGTCTTTGGCCCTCAGGCCTTTGGTTTAGACGAAGAATTTGTTGCGATTGAAGATCTTTAACCCCGAGGAGACACCAAATGAAAACATCTCATATTCACATTATTACACCAATCATCACCCGAGGTATTCGCAGCGAAGAAGATACTAAACCTTACTTACGCCCGGATTTAAAGGTCACCTATAGCTTGCTCGATATCGGTCCTGCCACGATTGAGTCAGAACTTGATGAAGCACTTGCTGTGCCAGATACCATTGCCAAGGCCATTGCGGCTGAGCAAGCTGGATGTGACGCGATAATTATCGACTGCATGGGAGATCCTGGCTTAAATGCCTGTCGCGAAGCCGTCACTATTCCGGTGATTGGCCCCTGCCAAACCGCACTTCATATTGGCTCGATGTTAGGCGGTAAATTTAGCTTTATCACGGTATTAGATCGCCTAAGACCGATGATCTCACATCTGGTCTCTAGTTATGGTTTAACCGCAAACTATGCGTCCTTTGCCGCAGTCAATGTACCGGTCCTAGACATTGAATCGGCGATGGAAGAACTCACCCAAGGATTAATTTCTGAGTCAATTAAAGCCGTTGAAATTGACCACGCTGGCGCAATCATACTCGGTTGTACCGGTTTTTTAGGCTGCGCCGAAGCAATAACCGCAGGTTTACAAGCGAAGGGAATCAATGTACCGGTGATCGATCCCATTCCGCTAGCGATTCATATTGCGGACGCCATGATTAAAACGGGCTTAAGCCATAGTAAAACGACCTATCCACTGCCCGGCAAGAAAAAACGACTCGGATTTGATATTCCAGGCTTTAGTCAGCGATAAAAAGCAACAACAATAATTTAATAATAACGAGGAAGATAATGATGAAACTGTTAAACAGTCGTAAAACACCACTATCCAACGCGATAGCCTGTGCCATGTTAACCCTATCTGTCTCCAATTCACTACAGGCCGAAACTGTTAATCCGGTGCCAATTAAAAAAGACAATACAATTGAAGTCATTATGGTGACAGCCCAAAAGCGTGTACAAAGCATCAATGAAGTCGGCGTTGCAATTTCCGCTTTTAGTGATGATGACATCAGAGATCTAGGGCTAACACAACCAGTAGACTTAGCAGCACAAACCCCTAACCTTAATATTAATAATACCTTTTCCAATAGTATTCCCAATGTCAGCATTCGCGGCATTGGCTTAAATGACTATGCAGTCAATAACAATCCGGCCGCCGGTTTGTATATCGATGAGGTTTATTTGTCATCGCCGGCGATGTTAAGTTTTCAATTATTTGATGTCGAGCGTGTCGAGGTATTAAAAGGGCCTCAGGGCACTCTTTATGGCCGTAATACTACCGCGGGCACCGTCACTTTTGTCAGTAAAAAACCCAATGACATCACCGAAGGTTATGTCACGCTCGATTACGGCACGTTCAATCGTATTAACCTCGAAGGCGCAATTACCGGCGAGTTAACCCAAGGGCTTAATGGCCGTTTTGCCATTCAAAGCACCCAGCAAAATAAAGGGCATCAATATAACCGAGCCACCGGTCAAGATGTTGGCAAAGTGGACCTGTTATCATGGCGTGCGATGCTTAATTGGCAACCGGTCGATGAATTAGATGTTTTGCTAAACGTTCACCGTGGTCGTGATAAGTCTGACACTTGGCTGGTTAAGGTCGACAACAGTTTCATCACCCAAGATGATGACTTTTACTCAGGTGACCCATATAGCTCTGCTGGCCGTGCTGATACTTTTGTCGATATCACCAGCGAAGGAGCGGCTTTAACCATCAACTGGGATGTTAATGATGACACCATACTAACGTCCGTCTCGGGTTATGAAAAGTATCAACGGCGTCATGTTGAAGACCGTGACGGCAGTAAATTAATTCAGCTCGATGGTGAATTTAACAATAACATCGAGCAATTATCACAAGAGCTTAGGCTGACCTATGTCACCGACCAATGGGTGTTAATCGGTGGGGCATTTTTTGGCACCGATAAAATAACCACGAGAGACCGATTCGATACCTCAGACCTGCCCTTTCCATTTAAAGCGGTTGGTAATGAATACCAGCAAAAATCCAGCTCTCGCGGATTATTCATTCATTCTGAATATGCCTTAACTGACCATTACAAATTAACCACCGGGCTACGCTATACCGACGAAAGTAAAGAATTCACCGATGCTTTTACTTTTATTTATACTGATACCATCCCCTCAAAAGGTGGTACCCAGACTAATATATTTACGCCGGTTAATAATGACTATGACGTCAACGATGTATCGGGGAAAATTGGCATAGATTACTCAGATCTTGATGATACCTTGCTTTATGCCAGTATTAGCAAGGGCTTTAAATCCGGTAATTTCCAAGGTCAGCTAACATTTAACCCTGCCGATCTGGCCGCCTTTGGTGAAGAAGAAGTCATTGCCTATGAAGTTGGTTTTAAAACGGCGCTGGCAGCCAACAGAGTCCAGTTAAATGGCGCCGCTTTTTTCTATGACTATTCCGACATGCAAATTTATGGTCCGATTTTTTATTCCGAGCAACTTAAAACCAACCTATTTGGTATCACTAACGTTGGCGATGCCGAAATTAAAGGGCTTGAACTCGATTTAGTATTACACCCGTTTGATGGTCTAACGATTAAATTTGGCCTTGGTTTATTAGACACTAAAGTCACGAAATCAGTGGTTGCCGGGATTAAAGTCGGCAGTGAATTAGCCAATTCACCAAAAATTAATTTCAATTCAAACATTAAATATAGCTGGTCGCTTAATGGTACCTTAAACGCTGATGTTGTTTTTAACAGCAGCTATAAAGATCAGGTCGCTTATGACATTGTTAACCAACCTGCTGCTGCAATCGAAAATGGTTATACCTTACACAATTTACGCTTGGGAATTTCCAGTGAAGATGATATTTGGGCTATTCACCTCTATGGCAAAAACCTCAGTAATGTGCAATACCGTAGCCAAGTGTTAACTTCAACGGTTGGCTTTGGTGCAACCTACGGGATACCACGGACCTATGGCATCGCATTTAATTACAATTGGTAATATGCCGTCAACTGACTCTGGTATGGGTCAGTTGATAAATCGTGTATATTCTAGTAGCTTAACGATAAAACAATCACGGAGTCACAGGATTTTGAAGCCAATCAATACTGGAGATCACTGGCCATTATGGCTAACGGCCCAAAAAATCAAGCCCCCACGATTTACTACTGATATTATTCAGTGCCCACTCGCGATGTTGACCTTACAGCGCTATCCTGTCACGGCATTATCGACCTTAATCGCACCCGCAGGATATGGAAAAAGCAGCCTATTGGCTCTGTGGTATCCGCAATTACAGCAAGAGAACGTTCAGGTAGGTTATTTATCTCTCGATGCACAAGACAATGATGAAAGACTATTAGCCAGTTACCTTTTATATGCACTCTGTGAGTGTGGGGTTAATCTTGAGCCTTGTGAAATCAGCGATTTCTCGTTACTCCAATATTTACCTTTACCTAATCTGCTAGGACATATTCAGCGGGCGATTAATCAACATCAAAAACCCATTGTGATGATGCTTGATCACTTCGAATCATTAAACTCAACCACGGTTAGCAACGTCATACAGCCGCTACTCGATCATCACGCACCTCATATGCATTGGTCTATTTCGAGCCGAATCGTTCTACCATTAAACATCGCAGCTCTAACATTTCAGGATCAAGTTCTTAAAATTACAACGGAGCAATTAAAGTTTAAGCCGCATCAGATAAAATCATTATTTAACGAAAATCTACCACTTAAGATCTTAAATTATCTCAGTAATTTAAGTGACGGTTGGCCTGTTGCTTTACTCTTTCTAAAAAACTGTCTCGATACAGAAACAGATATAAGTACCATGGAGAGCGATTTATCCAACAATTACCCGCTGTTTTGCGACTATATTACCCAACAAATCTCAGTTGATTTAAACCAAGATATACGCACTCAACTGATGGAGCTCTCCATTCTCAATATTAAGCAACAGCCTAACTCACCACTATTAGCATTAGCCAACACACATTACCCACTAATAGAGCCAGAGAATTATCGACTCAATCCATTATTTCGTCGATGCCTCCAGCAACAGCTTGAACAGCAAAATCCTCAGCGAGCACAAACACTACATTTAGCAGCGGCTAATAACTACGCCAACCAAAACCAGTTAAAGCAGGCGGTGGAACATTGCATTAAAGCCAACCAACCACAACATGCATTAACATTGATAGAGCAAGCTGGGGGGGTATTTATTATTTGGCTAACCCAAGGTTTTAGTCATCTTGAGTCAGTTTTAAATTTATTAGATCAGGCGTTACAAGTTGAGGATCCAGCACTGGCTAAACAATCAATGGTGATTACACTATTCCACTGCATTGTGAGTACTAAAAGTGGTAACAAGCAAATGGCCGCTCAAGACTATAGTGCGATCATCGAACAATATGAGAAGATCAAAAGCCAATTACCTAAAAATGAACAACAAAAAACTGCTTATGGCTTGGCGATTATTAAAAATGTGCTCGAATTTAATCAAGGTAAAATGATGTCGGATCTTCAGTGCAACGTGCTGAAACAGCAAATTAAACAAATCCCTCCAGATGATCATCATCTATTAGCACGCCACCATAATATACTATGTGTCGCTTACACTCAGCGTGGCGAATTAGCAATGGCGCGATATTATAGTGAAATGGCCATCAATTTTTATCAGCAGTTTAAGAGTAGTTACGGTGAAAACTATATTTATCTCCACCTTGGCGATGTTAGCTTTGCTGAAGGAGAAGTAACTCAGGCAGATGCCTATTATCAGCGGGCACTAAATGTTGCACGACGCCATTTTAGCGATGACAAAGGCATGATATCGAGTATTCAGATATTAATTGCCGAGTTACATTATCAAAAAAATAACGGCAGCGGTCCTAATATTCAGCTGCTGCTGAAAAGAATGAAAGGACAAGAAGCTTGGTTTGATATTTATTTCGCTGGCTACGTCACAGCCAGTAACCTCACCTTTAATCAACATGGTATCGAGGCTGCCTTAGCGGTGATCAATAATGCTTTGGATTTTTTTTCGAAACAGCAACTGACCTTACTGATCCAACCGATGATTATTCAGCGTGCGACGTTATTAATGCGAGCCAAGCAATTCGCCGCCGCGAGGGATGTTTTACAACAAGCTAACATCACCCTAGCTCACTACAAAAAAAAACAGAGTACAAATATTGCTTGGCGTGAGTTACAGGCCGTCGTTCGAGTCATTATTTCATTACAAATTGAGGACGATGGTATTACCGCAGCCTTAGAAAATTTAAACTATTTTAATCAACCAGAAAATCTTAAAAACAACATGGTCAGCCGGCTAGATTATCAGGTTTTATTTTGCCTCGCTTATCTCAAAAGATCACAACAGACTCCAGCGTTAGACCACCTTAAACAAGCGATTTTATTAAGCCTCCAATGTGGCTATGTTCGAATATTCTTAGATCATGGCAAACAATTAACACCTTTATTACAACAATATTTACTGACTGATGTTGCAGAGCCTGTCTTAATCCAAGCAAAAAAAATAATAGAAAAAATCAATATTGATATCACTAAGCAACAACCCTGCGAAATAATGACAAAACGAGAACAACAAATACTACAACAACTTGCCCAAGGATTTTCCAATAAAATTATTGCTCACCACATTAATATTTCACTAAATACCGTGCGATTCCATTTAAAAAATATCTTTACCAAATTACAAGTTAATAACAGGATCCAAGCGGTAGAAGTCGCCAAAAGTCGGGCTATTATTAAGTTTAATAAAATCTAACGTTTATCGCTGACACAAATGATGAGCTTGCTTAACCACTCGCTGTAGCTCTTTGATAATCATCTTTAGCTGCTGAGGTAGCGATGAAAATTCATCACATAATTGATACAGTTGACTCGCGCCAATAACGCCTGAAATTCCTTTAATCTCATGAATGACTTTATGAATCTCGTCGCTGTCAGCGTCGGAGTTAAACGTTGTTGTAACAACGGAATTGTTTTGACAAATTTATTGAGCTTTCGAAAATAAATAGCCCGACTGCCCCCTAACCGATTAATCGCTAATTCGACGTTAATACTAACCTTAGCCAACGGCTCAAGGTATTGAGTAAACAGCTTTGGCTAATTGTGAGCGATGATAACCTGCTCCATCTAACACCAAATGAATGCGAGAACTTGATGAATATTTCTGCCTTATTCGCTCAAAAAACTCAATAACTGACTCACCATTAATAGTTTTGTATTGGGCTGCCACTGTATCCGCTAAATAACCTAATCTAATCGCACCAATGATATTTAATCGTGTACGATTGCCCGTTGTGTTGATGATTTTATCAACCCCTGTTTTAATCCAGCCTCGGGTTACTTTGGTTGCTTGAGTCGGGTAAACGGCACCCATAAACAATATCGGCTCATCGTCAGTTACACTGGCCTTTAGGTTGTTTGTAACTAAATCCGTTTTGGTGCAACCATTTGTTCATCCCAGGGACAGAATAGCGTATAGACCATTGCTCTTTAATATAACAACAAATTTGGTTTGCTCTTGATTAAGATGGCTTTGGGAGCCCGCCACTCTTTGGACAAAGCTTCGGCAATCATCGCAGCAGACCAACCTTTAGAACATAGCAAAACGGCTTTGATTCGATCACTCTCGCGCTTGTCACTACATTTTCGGTGTCGTGACTCAAGTGCCAATTGAGTTGCTTTTGTTAGATGGATTTTTCACATAAGACGTATCATGATCTCATTCTGAGAAAAATCAATATTTTGTTTAAAATATCTGAATTTTCAATGATCACGGGTATAGACTTGGTAAATTGCTCCAAAGTTGGGTAGTTGACCATCTTCAAACCGTTCAGCTCCCCGAGCTTGTTCAGGATAACTCATGGCATCGACTAAAATAACATCTTGGCATTGCTCAAACAGGGCGAAAGCTTTTAAACCAGCGATGCCACCATTTAACACCCGCACAGTATTCGGTAAGTTTTGTGCCATCAATTACTGATACACGGATGGGGCATAACCTAAACTGTGCTTTAATAGCTCGACCAAGGGAATCAAAGAGAGGTGATTGGCTGAATACAAAACCGTGCCAATATGGCTTGAGCACTACAGTTTATAAATGAAAATAATTTGCTTTGTTGTTGCTGACACGGGAAGCTAGCACAAAGTCTAGGCTATACCTGTCTGCTCCTTTACAAAATAATGCAAGAAAGCCACCTGCCATCGCAATGTTTTTTAAAAAATGATGATCCGTTAAATTAAAATGAAATAATAGCGCCGAACTCACACAGAATCCTGCAAGTATAAAAGCTGTTATTCGGATCTTAAAACCAAAAATCACGTATAAAGAGCCAATAACTTCAATAGCAATGACTATCGGCAATATTAAAGATGGTACTCCCATGCCCTCCATATATTGTGATGTGCCGCTGTAATTTAGAATTTTATTTATGCCAGAATAAGCAAAAATTGCCGCGAGAAATAGTCGGGACAGAACATCCGCAATAGCATATTGGTTTTTAGAAAAGTTTATCATTGTGTCTTTTTCCTTTTAACTAGGTGAAAAAATTGTGATTTAACTTGAAGACGGAATAAATATCGCTGGTAGTAGTGTTGAACAGTGATCGGATTTGCGCTTTATCAAGCGCAGTCATCGGATAAAGTACGGTTTTTGGATGCGTTTTATCGTGTTAATCAAGTGCTAAAAATTCATCTTGATGCATCCAGGCCGCATGTTTTGGCGCTCGTTTGGTCTTTGACCATTCTTCTAGCATTTGCCATTTTACTGAGTCTAACCGTGCTATTTTTTCAGCTTCAGCGGCGTCGGGTGCTGCGAGTTCTAGTCGATGTCCGTTTGGATCAAAAAAGTAGATGGATTTAAATAGCGAATGGTCGGTAACGCCTAAAACTTCAATGTTATTTGCTTCAAGGTGGGCTTTAAATTTGAGTAAGGTTGCCATATTTTTTACTTTAAAGGCAATATGCTGCACCCACTCTGGTGTGTTTAAATCCCTGCTCATCTCTGGTTGTGTGGGCAGTTCAAAAAAAGCTAACACGTTATTATTTCCAGCATCTAAAAACACATGCATATAGGGATCTGGCGCTTTGGTCGAAGGAACATGATCTTCAGCGATAGCAAGGACGAATTCCATATTCAGGTTTTTTACGTACCACTCAACTGTTTCTTTTGCATCTTTGCAGCGATAGGCTACATGATGTATTTGTTCTACTTTCATTTCGGTATTCCTGATTAAATGGCTTAAAGTATTAACGGTGTTTTAAGTTGTTTTTAGCGGGTAGCACGGTACTAACTACTTCTCCAAAGCCGATGTAAGCAGCACCATCACGGTGACAATTGCCACGAATGAATAAGCTATCACCGTCTTCAATAAATGCTCTTTTTTCGCCATTACTTAGCGTTATTGGATGTTTCCCGCCGACAGTTAATTCAAGTAATGATCCTGCTTCTGCGAGTTCAGGGCCAGATTGAGTCCCACTTCCTAACAAATCGCCTGGCCGTAAGTTACAGCCATTTACGGTGTGATGTGTGACCATTTGAGCTATCGTCCAGTAAGAATGATGAAAGTTTGAATCGGTTATTTTCTCGGGTTCTTGACTGTCATTACGCATTTTTTCAGTTTGAATG
>SPKZ01002317.1_pt1 | contig 28184 bp, 32 predicted proteins | sample 2456571 | NCBI WGS metagenome assembly SPKZ01 (sample SAMN11192286, study PRJNA482655) | marine metagenome | biome: ENVO:00000447; feature: ENVO:00000244|ENVO:00000211|ENVO:00000569|ENVO:00002023; material: ENVO:00002151; isolation source: ocean water from marine abyssalpelagic zone ... | reverse complement strand
CAGCGGCAATTTACGTGAAGTCCGTGATATCGATGAGGAGGCTTTCCGCGCTGATCGTGTGAAGACGCGGTATTACGGTGACATGTGGGTGCCTGGAGAGGGGCTCTATTTGCAGCAGACCAAGGTGGCCGGCCGCGAAAGCCAGGCGTTGGTGGCGGCTGATATTGCTGCCTGGATGGCAGATTCCCTGTCGCCCGAGGTGAGTTACCTGATGGGGCCTGGATCGACGGTGGCCGCGATCATGGAGGCTCTGGGCCTGGAAAATACACTGCTTGGCGTCGATATCGTCAAGGCGGGAGAGCTTGTAGCCGCCGACGTAGATGCACAGTCATTACTGGATTATGCCAACAGCCATGACCATTGCCGCATTGTCGTCACGGCGATTGGTGGGCAGGGGCATATCTTTGGGCGAGGTAATCAACAGTTCTCGCCGGCCGTGATTCGGGCGGTTGGCGTTGAAAACATTAGTATTGTGGCAACCCGTACCAAGCTGGCCGCATTGGAGGGTAGGCCGCTGTTGGTCGATACCAATGACCCGGATCTGGATCGGTCACTCTATGGTGTTCACACCATTCTAACGGGCTACGATGATTACCTGCTGTATCGCGTAGGGCCGGTGGGTGTACTAAAAGATGTCAACGAGGCAGAACTGCATGAAAGACAATGAATACTGGCGCGACAAACTCACGCCGGACGAGTACTACGTATGCCGGGAGAAGGGCACAGAGCGGGCCTTTACGGGCGAGTATTGGGACTGCGAAAAGGACGGTGTGTATCACTGCCGGTGCTGCGGTGAGCCCCTGTTTCTCTCTGACACCAAGTTTGATGCCGGCTGCGGCTGGCCCAGCTTCTTTCAGCCCACCCAGGACGGTGCGATTCAGGAAGAGCGCGATACCAGTCACGGCATGATCCGCACCGAAGTAATGTGCAAAAAGTGTGGCGCGCATCTCGGGCATGTATTCCCTGACGGACCTGCACCCACTGGGCTTAGGTACTGCATTAACAGCCTTTCGATCAAATTGGACGAGAGCGAAGGGACTGAGTGAGATACAGCTGGGGTAGAGAGGTTGGAGCGGGAAACGGCCGGGGTGGCGGTCCACTTCGAACCGGCTTTCGCTACCGATGATGATACGTCAAGGGGTGCTTAAAAGATTGGAGCGGGAAACCGGGTTCGAACCGGCGACCTCAACCTTGGCAAGGTTGCGCTCTACCAACTGAGCTATTCCCGCAATTGCGCTTTTTAACCGCCGCCGCGGAAGAAAGTGGCGTCCCCTAGGGGGTTCGAACCCCTGTTCCCGCCGTGAAAGGGCGGTGTCCTAGGCCACTAGACGAAGGGGACGCATAGGTCTCTTTCGAGAGGCGCGCATTGTAGGTAGCCCCCTGATGTACGTCAAGCCTTTTTGGGTGTGGCTGCTGGGGTTTTTTCTACTGCAACTTCAAAAGCTTAGCGCGGGCTTCGATGAGGTCCAGCGTCTCTCCCTGCTGCGCTGCGTCCGATCGCATTGTGTCCAGTTCCTGATAGATGCGAATCTCATCATCCGTCAGGAAATGCAGGCAACTTCCGCCCAGAAACCACAGCAAATCTCGAGGGAACAGGGGTGCAAAATCGGGGTAGGTGACAAACAGTCGCTCCACCAGGGCCGGTGCCTCTTCATAGAGGGCATCGTGGTGTCCGGATAGCGTCTTGAAGCGCTCAGCCAACAATCTAAGGCTGTCCTCTTGCCCGAGGGATTGGGTCCTCTGGCTGAGATCCGCGGAGAAGTTTTCCAGTAAGGCCGTGCAGTGTTGCAGGTAGCGCGTGTCGTCCATGGCTTGGTCGTTTGCCTCGCTAATTACAGGTACAATGGCGCGCTTCACGCGAACACCGTTAACCGCAAATGATACCAGCACTAAAAATCGAAAACCTGAGCAAGGTTTACGGCAATGACTTTGAAGCTCTCAAGGGCATTAGCCTGGAAGTAGAGCAGGGCGACTTCTTTGCCTTGCTGGGTCCGAATGGCGCGGGTAAATCCACCACTATTGGTATGGTGTGCTCATTGGTGAGCAAGAGTGGCGGCAGTGTGCATGTTCATGGGGTCGACATCGACGAAGATTTTCCGGCGGCTAAAAAATTCATTGGCATCGTGCCACAAGAGTTTAATTTCAATCAGTTCGAAAAGACCTTCGACATACTGGTGAATCAGGGCGGCTATTACGGATTGCCCAATGCCCTGGCACGCGAGCGTGCGGAGAAATACCTGAAAGCCTTGGGTCTTTGGGACAAGCGCGATACGCAGTCGCGGATGCTGTCCGGCGGCATGAAGCGTCGCCTGATGATTGCCCGGGCGCTGGTGCATGAACCCAAACTCTTGATTCTCGATGAGCCCACGGCCGGCGTTGACATCGAGATGCGTCGCTCAATGTGGGATTTCCTGCAAACCATCAACGCGCAGGGCACCACAATTATTTTGACGACACATTATCTCGAAGAGGCGGAAGCGCTGTGCCGCAACATTGCCATCATTAATCACGGCAACATTGTGGAAAATACCTCCATACGCGACTTGCTCAAGCAGTTGCACAAAGAGGTGTTCATACTTGATACCGTCGAAGTCTTGCCAGAGACGATCGACATAGCCGGCTTCAAGTCGCAGCGCACGGATGACCACTCCCTCGAGGTCGAGGTTGAGAAGGGACAACATATAAACGATGTGTTTACTGCGCTGGATAGTCAGGGGATACACATATCGAGTATGCGTAATCGCACCAATCGCCTGGAGGAAATGTTTGTGAATCTGGTGGAAAGCGCCGCATGAGCTTGAGAGAACAGTACATCGCGCTAATGACCATATTGCGCAAGGAAGTCCGTCGCTATCTGCGAATATGGACGCAGACCCTGCTGCCGTCGGCGATAACCATGTCGCTGTATTTCGTGATTTTCGGCACCCTGATCGGCTCGCGCATTGGCGATATGGGCGGATTCACCTATATGCAGTTCGTGGTGCCTGGCCTCATCATGATGGCCATTGTCACCAATTCCTACTCCAACGTCGTGTCGTCCTTCTTCGGCTCCAAATTCAATAACAGTATCGAAGAACTGCTGGTGTCGCCGACACCGAATTACATCATCCTGATGGGGCATGTGCTAGGTGGCGTCAGTCGCGGTTTGTTGGTGGCAGTCATTGTTACTGGCGTATCGCTGTTCTTCACTGATCTGACCATCCACAACCTGTCCTTGGTTGTTCTGGTCGTATTGATGACATCCGTATTGTTCGCACTCGCAGGCTTTATTAATGCGGTGTTTGCCAACAGCTTTGACGATATCTCTATCGTTCCAACCTTCGTGTTGACGCCGCTGATCTACCTGGGCGGTGTGTTCTACTCGATGGATTTGCTCCCTGAGTTTTGGGCGAATGTATCCAAGCTCAATCCGCTGGTGTATGTAGTGAATGCATTCCGCTATGGCGTGCTGGGTGTCAGCGATGTCAGCCTGCCATTCGCATTGGGAATGATCGGGTTCTTTACAGTGTTGGCCTATGGCTACAGCATGTACTTGCTCAACACCGGCACCCGCTTACGTCAGTAGCTAGCATGGCTGACGAGAATGACAAGGGCCTTTTACTCGGCAAAAACGTTGCCGCTGTAGAGCACTATTCGCCGGAGATTCTTTACCCGATTCCACGCAGCAGTGCGCGGGAGTCTTTGGGAGTGGCTGATAGTCTGCCATTCTTTGGCGAGGATGTGTGGCATGCCTACGAAGTGTCATGGCTGGATGAGACGGGTAAACCCCAGGTCAGGGTAGGGCGCATCACCATTCCCGCGGACTCCCCAAACCTTGTGGAATCAAAATCTATCAAGCTGTACTTGAATTCGTTCAACGGTGAATACATCGCCGACGAAAGCAGTGTCGTGCATGCCCTTGAGAAGGATCTGTCGGCAGCGGCGGGGGCTCCGGTGAATGTCGCCCTGTGGACGGTGGACGACGCGGTATTCGCTGGACAGTCTGCGGCGGGGACAAACATCGACGGCCTCCAGCCCACGCAGCAGTGGTCGCAGCCGGGGAGGGATATCCTTCGTCCGTCTGATTCTGCAGCTGAACCAGGCGCTGTCACATTGAATAGCCACCTGCTGCGTTCCTTGTGCCCGGTGACGGGTCAGCCAGATTGGGCCACCGTTTGTATTACCTATGAAAGCGCTGCCATCGACCCGGTCTCTCTGCTGGAGTACATCATCAGCTTTCGTACGCACCAGGAGTTTCACGAGCAATGCGTGGAGCGAATCTTCATTGACTTGATGTCGGTCTACGCGCCGACACAGTTATCAGTGCAGGCCTTGTATACCCGTAGGGGCGGATTGGATATTTGCCCCTGGCGCTCAACGTTGCCAGGGGCTGCGTATGCCGGTCGCATGAACCGGCAGTAGCACTGGATGATCAGGCCGCGTAACGCGGGAACAAAGCCGGTACGCGCAATAACAACCTGAGCTCTTCTGCCGCCAGAGCATTGCCTTTCGACAGTTCGCGCACCAGTTTTTCACGCCGATCGGCTGAATGGATACTGCGTCCCTTTACCGCGCATACGCTGCGCTGTTTGCTAGGTGATTTCATGACAATTCTCCCTCTATCAGGCCTGTACTGATTGTCATAGTTCCCGTTGCCTGAGCGCATGACTGGGGGCGCCAATAGCGTGGCGCCAGCCGCCATTTTTTAACGGTTTCAGGCTGGCCAATAGGGTGGGTTGTGGTATGATTCGCGCCCTTCGGAGAGGTGGCCGAGTGGTCGAAGGCGCACGCCTGGAAAGTGTGTATACGGAAACGTATCGAGGGTTCGAATCCCTCCCCCTCCGCCAAAAACAAAAGGGTCCCGCAGGGGCCCTTTTTTGTTTTTGCACTTATCTGCCGCAGTCTCTGTGATTGGACAGAGCTCCCCATCAGGTCTAGCCTGAGATAAGTGCCTCAAAGGGGGAGAGCATGAAATGAGCATAACGCCTAAATCAGCAACCGTCGCGGCAGTGTTTGCTACGGCATTAGCTGTCGCGCCAGTCACAACACTGGCTGCCGATACTCATAAAAACGAACACGAGCATCACCACGGTGATGACGGCCATGCCAATGAACATGCACATCACCATGGTGACGATGATCATGCCAACGAGCATGAGCACCATCACGGCGACGATGGCCACGCCAACGAGCATGAACACCATCACGGCGACGACGGCCACGCCAGTGAGCATGAACATCATCATGTTGCTATGGCCGACGATCACGACCACCATCATCACGAGCATGACGATTGACGCTTATGGGATTCGCAGAAGCCGTTAAATCAGTCTTGAGCCAGTACGTCAATTTTGGTGGCAGGGCAGTGCGCTCAGAGTATTGGTACTGGGTATTGGCGCTGGTGCTTATCGGTGTAGTGCTTGCCATAATCGATGGTGCGATTGTCGCTCCCGCCCTTGGTTTTGAAGCCTTTGCACCTGATGCCGGCCAGCCGCTGAGCTCGCTATTTTCATTGGCCATATTTTTGCCAACCCTGGCGGTGGCTGTGCGCCGACTGCATGACATTGGCAAGCGTGGTTGGTGGGTGCTGATTGGTCTAATTCCGCTGTTGGGCGGTCTTGTCCTGATCTGGTTTTATGTGCAGCCCAGCGAAACCGAAGCCAACGCCTGGGGCGAGCCGCGCAGTTGATTTCACGATATAGCGTGTTGTTATTCAGGCCGACGTTCGTCGGCCTTTTTGCATGGGTCTTGCTCGGCTGCGATCCCGAGCCCAGCTACGCGCCCCTGCTGACTGATAGTCAGGTGCTGGCATTTGGCGACAGCATTACCTATGGCACAGGTGCCCAGCCTTCTCAGGCATACACCGAGCATCTTTCGGGAAAAACTGGTTGGCAGATTGTTAATGCGGGTTTGCCCGGCGAGCTTGCCCGTGATGCAAAACCGCGTCTGCTGTCGACCCTGGAGCAACATCGCCCCGATGCAGTAATACTCGAGCTTGGGGGTAATGACTTTCTGCGTCAGCGCAGCGAATCACTGGTGAAGGCAGACCTACAAGCTCTTATTGATGTCATAGAGGCAAGCGGGGCCAGAACCATCCTCATGGCCGTGCCGAGGTTTTCCCTGATTCGAGCCAGGGCTGGCGCTCTCAAGGACAGCGAGATATACGCCGAGCTTGCTGAGGAGAATGGCATACCCCTGATCGAAGAAGCGCTGTCGAAGGTCCTGTCGCAGGAAGAAATGCGAGCAGATCCTATTCACCCGAATGCCGAGGGTTATGAAGCCCTTGCCGAGTCTGTGTATCAAGGCCTGCTCGATCTGCGGCTATTGTAGGGTCAATTATTTGCTCGTTGCCAAAGTCAGATGGGTCGCGAGCTACCACTTAACTCAAGTGACAGAGCTGCAGAGAGACAGCGCGTGGGCGACCTCAGCGAGTGCCAGGCCACACTAGGGCGCTAGCCGAGGGTGTGAAACTTCCAGTGGCTCGATCTGTGTTATCGTTTTGAAAAAATAATGCGGACGCAGGGCTGTCCGATACACAGTCCTGGGAAGTATGTGAACGATGACCCGTGCGGAAAAAAGGGGGGGGTGATGGTCAGTGTGTCCAAGTGGAATTTGATCCAGTCTCTGTGCTCGGTTCTGGCGGTAGTTGCCGTGCCTACGGTATTCGCTTCCCCAGATGAACGTCAGATCAGTTTGTTTATCTCAAAGTGTGTGCAGTGCCACGCCCAGCCTCACACGGGAGCGCCTCAAGTGGGAGTGCCGGAAGACTGGGAGAGCGTGATTGATCAGGGCGAGGACGCAACTCTCGTTAACGTTGTGCACGGTATTCGCGGTATGCCGCCACTGGGTTACTGCAGCGCATGCGATGAGAAGGATTTACGCGTACTGACGCGTTTTGCCGCAGGTTTCCCCGATCCAGAGGAGGGTAAGCATTAATGCAGCGTAGGCAGTTTTTACGGCAATCAGCACTATTGGGCGCCGGTGCTGTCGTGGGTACGACAACCGGCTGTGATCAGGTAGATACGGAGCCACAGTCGCCCATCTCGTTCACCCCTGGCGAACCCGTGCCTTGGATAAACTGGGCGGGAAACGAACACTGCTACCCGCAGTGGCGCGAGGCGCCGGCAACCACGGAACAGCTGGTCGATGTGATGAAGTCAGCCAGGGGCGTCATCCGGGCTGTAGGTTCGGGTCACTCCTTCAGTGCCGTGGTGCCCACTGATGACACCTTGGTATCCACGGACCTACTCTCCGGACTGGTTGCACATGACCCGGCAACGATGCAGGCGACGCTGTTAGGGGGCACGACGCTGCACGATTCTGGGCCGTTGTTGGATGCCGTTGGCCAGGCCATGCCGAATTTGCCGGACATGGATTACCCGACCATCGCAGGTTCTATTGCAAGTTCCGTTCACGCCACCGGCGCCGAGTTTGGCTCCACCTCATCGTACGTGGTGGCCATGAAGTTGGTGACCCCCGGCGGTGACGTCATTGAGTGTAGCGCCGATAAAAACCCGGAGATTTTTCAGGCGGCCCGTACCTCTCTGGGTGCCCTGGGTATCGTCAGCGAAGTGACTCTGCAGAACCAGGCGCCGTTTAACCTGACAGAGGTCAATGGCGTAGCGCCTGCACAGGAGGTCTGGTCTACGCTGGAGGATCGCGTTAAGGACAATCGGCATTTCGAACTTTTTACTATCCCTTACTCTGACCTCATTCTTACTGTTACCACCAATGAAGCCAAGCCCGGGGACAAAAATGTCGGGGAAGAAGATCCCCAGGCGGTTAACTCCCTGCGTGCTGCATTTGATGCGACGGCATGGGTGCCGTTGGTTGGTTCGGCCCTGTATGACAAGCTGCTTCAAATAGCGATGGGCGAGGCGGGCGAGACTGTCAGAACCGGAAAGAGTTTTCAGGTGTTCTCGCATGTTCGCATCGTTCGCTTTCGCGAAATGGAGTACACGGTGCCGGCGGAGGCAGGCCCTGCCTGCATGCAAGAAATCATGGCCAAGATTCGTAAAGAGCGGATCCCGTTGTCATTCCCGTTCGAGTATCGCTATGTGAAGGGCGATGACATTTGGCTCTCCATGTTTGAGGGGCGTGACGGGTGTTCCATCTCGATTCATCAGTACGGTGATCTTGACTATGAGAAGGCCTTTGCAGAAATAGAGCCCATATTCTGGAAGTACGATGGGCGCCCCCACTGGGGGAAGATTCATACCCTGGATGCTGAACGCCTTTCCCAGCTATACCCGCGCCACTGGCAGGACTTTCAAGAGGTGCGCAAATCTCTGGACCCGGAGGGCCGAATGATGAACGCGCACCTCAAGCATGTGTTCGGTGAGGTTTAGGTGTCCCTGTCGCGACGAGCATTATTGGCAGGCTCGGCGGCGATGGTCGCAGGCCTCGCAGCATTACGCCCCTCAGACAAAGGCGGACATTACTCGGACTATTTCCGCTCTCTCAACAGCACATTGCAGAAGGCAGGCATCGATAAGCCGTCGCTGATCATCGATCTGGATCGGCTGGATAGAAATATTGACAGGCTTGTCGCCTCGATTTCCGAGGGCTCTCACAAGGATTATCGCGTGGTTACCAAGTCGATCCCCAGCGCACCGCTGGTCGACTATGTCTCCAAGCGCGCAGGCACCCAGAGCCAGATGGTGTTTCATCGCCCGTTCTTGCAGGCCATGGCAACGCAACAGCCCAAGAGCAACCTGCTGCTCGGAAAACCCATGCCCATTGCGGCAGCACATAAGTTTTACCAAGAGCATCGGGGCCCCTTTGATCCGGAGCGTCAATTACAGTGGCTGGTTGATACGCCAGAGCGCATGGCGCAATACCTGCAACTGGCGCAGGACCGGGGCGAGCGGCTGGGCATCAATCTTGAATTGGACGTAGGCCTGCATCGCGGAGGGTTTGAACCAGATTCAGGGCTGTACTCTGCACTAAGGCTCATTGCGGATAATTCGGATCATCTCGCGTTGACGGGTTTCATGGGCTACGACGCTCACGTGTCGGCCATTCCGACAGTGCTGGCGGAACGGGAAATGGCGAAAGTAAAACAGCGTTACGCGGCGGCAGTGCACTTGCTTCAGGCCGATTTCCCGCAGCTGTACCGCCCTGACCTTTGTTTCAACGGAGCGGGCAGTCCCACCTTTCGCCTTTACGACGGGCAGGAACAGATTAACGAAGTAGCGGCAGGCTCCTGCCTGGTCAAGCCGACAGATTTCGACCTGCCGATTCTCGGAGACTTCGAGGCCGCGAGCTATATCGCGACGCCGGTGTTGAAACGCTTGATCGGGTCAAAGTTGCCAGCATTAGAATCGGCGGGATCGTTGATTCGCGCATGGGATGTCAACAAGCGCCAGACCTACTTTGCTTACGGTGGTAAGTGGATGGCCAAGGTCGAGTCACCCCCGGGCATCACACCGCACTTTGCGTACGTCAGCTCAAACCAGCAGGGATACAACGCCTCGGAGAAGGTAGATATCGGCGTTGATGATTATCTTTTCCTGAGGCCCACTCAGTCCGAGGCTGTTTTGCTCCAATTCAATGATTTGCTCGCGGTGCGTAACGGCAGTATTGTCGACCGCTGGCCGGTGCTTTCCGAGTTGTCGGCTTAGTCGGCCGGCTTCTGGCTGGCTGCTCTGGCCAGGTCCCGAGGCAGTTGCTTTGCTCCGAGGTAAAACATTACCAGGCCCAGCCCGCCGATTGCGGCAGTAATCGCCATGGCATAACGCAAACTGTCTGCCCCATAAGTCGCCGCCAGCGAATCGCTAAGGATGCCCGTTAATAGAGGGCCGAGGCCAAGGCCGATCATATTCAGTACGAAAAACAGTATGGCAGAGGTCATCGCACGCATGGCCGGCGGTACCAGCGTATGCGACACAGCTATGGACGGGCCGAGATATACAGTGGTCACGATATTCACAAAGGCCAGTGTGGCCAGGATGCCCGCGGTATTGTCACCGAGTAGCACATAGAAGTAGGGCAAAAAGCCGATAAGGCCACCCCACATTGGCACCCACAGATACCAGCGTTTTTCATGCTCGCCTAAGCGGTCGGCAATGTAGCCCCCCAGGAAGGTGCCAATTGCTCCGGTGATGCCCGATAGCAGCGCCAGCACAAGCCCCACCTGAGACAGTGACATGCCATGGCTTCGAATCAGGTAGGAGGGAAAGAAGTTACCATTTCCGTAGGTGACATAGGCCGATAGCGCACAGCCCAGGGACAGGTACCAGAACGAGGGCCGCATGCGCAGTATGTGTAGGGTCTCTTTGAGCCCAGGCTTGTGGCTGATCGCATTGCCGTCATAGCGACCGCGTTGCGGCTCTTTCACCGTTAATCGTAGGACGACGGCCAACAAAACGCCGGGCAAGCCAACCACCAGGAATGCCATTCGCCAGCCGAAGCTGTCGGCGATAATGCCGCCAAAGGCAAAGCCCAGCAGTATTCCGGCATAGATACCGGTCGAGTAAAAGGAGAGGGCAGTGGCGCGTTGCTCAGGCGGGTAATAGTCGCTGATGATGGAGTGGGACGGCGGGCTGCCGCCGGCTTCACCAAGTCCAACCCCCAGTCGCGCCAACAGCAGCTGCGCATAGTTCTGCACAAAGCCTGAGATGGCCGTCATGCTGCTCCATACGGTCAGGGACAGAGCCACGATATTCCGGCGATTGCCACGGTCAGCCCAGTAGGCAATTGGAATTCCCGCAGTGACGTAAATCACTGCGAAAGTGAATCCACTGAGCAATCCGAGTTGGGCATCGCTGAGGCCCATATCGGCTTTTATCGGTTCCTGCAGAATCACCAGAATCTGCCGGTCGATAAAGTTGAAGGCGTAGACCAGCGTCAGCATCAATAGCACATAGCGCTTGTACACTGGCGAATAGGTCGAATCCATGACGGCCCCCAGTGGCTGTGGCGAGTTACTGGTTCTGCTTTAGAGTGTGAGCTCTGCCATGGTTTGCATCAATGTTTCGTCACCACTGATCAACAGCGACGTCACCGGGGAGTTTTCCCAGTCCTTGAGCTTCTCGGCGATACGCTCCTTCGGTCCGCACAGCGAAATCTCATCGGCAAACTGCGAGGGCACCGCGGCAATCGCTTCGTCGCGTTTTCCCTCAAAGAACAGCTGCTGTATCTGCTCCGCTTCGTCGGTGAAGCCCATGCGCGACATCAGTTCTTTGTGGAAATTGCGTGCCTTGGAGCCCATGCCACCGATGTAGAATCCCAGCATGGCCTTCACCGGATAGAGCGCCTCTTCAACGTTGTCATGGACGTTCACCAAGACAATCGGCGATACCTCGAAACCGGGCTTCGCGCCACTGATCTGGTCGGCGTATACCTCTTGGCGATAGGGTGAGTAATACAGCGGTAGCCAGCCATCGGCGATTTCGGCGGTCTGGGTGACATTTCTCGGACCTTCCGCGCCAATGAAAATTGGCAAATCTTCCCTCAGAGGGTGCACGATAGGCTTCAACGGTTTGCCCATGCCCCAGCTGTTCGGGCCGTGGTAGGGCAGCGGGTAAAACTCACCGTCGTTGGTGACGGGCGCCTCTCGCGCCAGTACTTGGCGAATGATATGCACATACTCGCGGGTACGGGTTACCGGTTTGGCGTAGGGCTGTCCGTACCAGCCTTCGACAACCTGTGGCCCGGAGGCGCCCAGCCCGAGGATCATTCTTCCGCCAGACATATGATCCAAAGCCAGCGCGGCCATAGCGCACGCAGTGGGTGTACGAGCAGACAGCTGCGCGACCGCAGTGCCAAGCCGTATAGAGGAAGTCTGCGCGCCTATCCAGGCCAGGGGCGTAAAGCAGTCGTTGCCCCAGGATTCCGCTACCCACACCGAGTCAAAGCCAAGTTTTTCTGCGCACTGCGCCTGTGCCACAAAGTTTGGGTTGGGCTGCGCTCCCCAGTATCCCAATTGTAGACCTAAAGATAGCTTCGCCATGGTGATGTCCTATGATTATGGTGATTGTCACTGTAAGTGAATACGGCGATAAAGCGTAAGTGGTCTGCGGCCATATTCATTGACCGCAGCGCTCGTGCTGGCGGCACCCTCGGCCATTGGATAGACTGCGGGGCTTTACGGTTTGGGCAATCCCTATGTCACAGTTCAGCCACCTTGATGAGCAAGGGAAAGCCCACATGGTCGACGTGGGTGAGAAGCCGGTCACTCGGCGCGAGGCCATTGCAGAAGCTTCGGTCTCTATGCAGCCGGAAACACTGGACCTGCTCGTTAACGGCAAACACAAAAAAGGTGATGTTTTAGCTGTGGCGCGTATCGCCGGCATCCAGGCGGCGAAGAAGACCTCGGATCTGATTCCTTTGTGCCATCCATTGATGTTGGAATCCGTCTCGGTAGAGCTGCGGCCCGATGCTGCATTGCCCGGCGTTCGGATTAATGCCAGTTGTCGCCTCAGTGGCCAAACGGGTGTGGAAATGGAGGCATTGACGGCAGTCAGTGTGGCTGCGCTCACGCTGTATGACATGTGTAAGTCGGTAGACCGTGGCATGATTATTGAATCGGTTTCCCTGCTCGAGAAACGCGGCGGCAAAAGTGGAGAGTGGTTGCGCGAGGGCGAAGGCAGTGAGTGAGCGTGGGCACGTTCAAGTCAGATTTTTCGCCCGATTCAGGGAGCTGCTTGACTGTGACGCTGTGTCAGTTGCGCTGCCCGAGGAGGGTTTCCATCTGTCCCAGCTAATGACAGCGCTAGCCGAAAAGGGAGAGCTCTGGGCGCAGGTCATGTCTGAAGAAAATCTGATTCGTGCCGTCAATCAGACGGTCGTCAACGACGACCCCCCGCTCACGCCGGGTGATGAGGTCGCCTTCTTTCCACCGGTCACCGGGGGCTGATCGTGGCAGATCTCGATGTAGTCATTCAGACGGCGGCCTTTGACCCCGGGGAGCTGCAGCAGCAGTTGATAGGGCAATCCACGGATATCGGTGGAGTGGTGACATTCACCGGCTATGTGCGAAACGCCAACGAAGGCGATGAAGTTTCAGTCCTCCAGTTAGAGCATTACCCGGGTATGACCGAACGGGTCATTCAGGAAACCCTCGAGAACGCTGCGCAGCGCTGGCCATTACTGGCGGCGCAGGTTGTGCATCGAGTGGGTGAACTTGTGCCGGGTGATCCCATCGTATGGGTTGGAATCAGCGCCAAGCATCGCGCTGCCGCTTATGCCGCCTGTGAGTTTGCTATGGACTTCCTGAAAACCGAGGCGCCTTTTTGGAAGAAAGAACGCACCGCTGACGGTGAGCGTTGGTTGGACCAGCGTAGTGTCGACACAGAACGTACCGCGCGTTGGTAAGACGGAGGAATGCGCTGGCCGCATAGCCTGAACAGGTGATGTTGAGAGCAGGGCAATCGGTTTCAATCACGCACTCGGCGCAGTAACCGTGCCGCTAACTACAAGAAAGCAGTCATAAGGAAGTACTCAATGAGCATTGAGGGACGTGAATTTCGGGACGCATTGGGGCGATTTGCCACGGGTGTGTGTCTGATAACGACCACCACCGCTGACGGGCGTCATCTTGCCCTTACAGCGAACTCGTTCTCTTCAGTTTCGCTAGACCCGCCCCTGGTGCTGTGGAATCTACAAAACAACTCAGACGTGTTTGATGAGTACGCCTCGCCCGAGCGCTACGCCATCAACATCCTCTCCCAAGAGCAGATGGACCTGTCAAATACTTACGCCAAAAAAGGCGGGCATGAGCTTGCCCCTGCCCACTTCGCCATTGGGGAGCACGGGGCACCCGTCATTTCGGGCGCGCTCGCCAGCTTTGAGTGTGAGCCCTATGCAACGCATGAGGGCGGTGACCATGTGATCATTGTGGGGCGCGTCATGGGTATGTCCAGTAGCGGAGAAGGGCGTCCATTACTGTTTTTCGGTGGCAGCTACGGTGAGTTGGCTACCTAGTCTCGGACTGGGGCGGCACACACGCTATACTTTGCGCCTTCACCAGACAACGGTTCTCTCATGAATTTTTGCACCAGCTGCGGCAATCCTGTCGCCCTCAAAATCCCGGAGGGTGATGACAGGGAGCGCTACGTTTGTACACATTGCGGCATGATCCATTACACAAACCCCAGAGTGATCGTGGGCTGTGTGCCGGAATACGAAGGCAAGGTGTTGTTGTGCAAGCGGGCAATCGAGCCGCGCAAGAACTTTTGGACATTGCCCGCGGGTTTTATGGAAAACGGGGAAACGACGCCTGAGGGCGCAGCCAGGGAAACCTGGGAAGAGGCCAAGGCGCGGGTGAGCAACCTGCAGTTGTACCGCTTATTCGATGTGCCTTACATCAGTCAGGTCTACATGTTTTACCGTTGCAGCGTTGATAATGGCGAGTTTGGTGTGGGCCCCGAAAGCCTTGAAACTGATCTTTACACAGAAGACCAGATCCCGTGGGGCGAGATCGCATTTCCCGTGGTGAAGGAAACCTTGCGGGAATACTTCCGCGACGTCGAAGCAGGGCATTTCCCGGTTCGTGTGTCCAGTGTTCAGAGAGACTCTTGGCGCAAGTAATCCAATAGCGCCTCAAAAACCTATAATGCAGACACCCTCTACCTAGGACTCATTGCTATGGCATTCCCAAAAGTGGGCAATATGGCCCCCGCGTTCACCCTACGTGATCAAGACGACAATAAAGTGAGTCTCAAGGACTTTCGCGGTGAGAAAAACGTCGTGCTGTATTTCTATCCGAAAGCGATGACGCCTGGATGCACCGTGCAAGCCTGTGGAATCCGGGACAGCAAAAAAGCCCTCGCAGAGCTGGAAACAGTCGTGCTGGGCGTCAGCCCTGACCCTGTCGCCAGGCTGGGAAAGTTCATCGACAAACAGGACCTCAATTTCACTTTGCTGTCCGATGAAGACCACAGCATCACTGAAAAGTACGGTGCCTGGGGCCTCAAGAAGTTCATGGGCAAAGAGTTTATGGGCGTTCTCCGAAGCACTTTCATTATCGGTAAGGATGGCCGGCTCAAGCACGTCATGGATAAGGTCAAGACGAAATCACATCACGACGATGTCATGGCCTTAATCAAGGAGCTGGGACTAGTCAGCTAATCACTCCCGGGCACGGCAGGCTTGTGGGCCTACCCGGTGTTATGCAATTACTTGCACAACGCCTCTTTCCTTCAGGGGTTTAAGAGGTAGCACTTTTCCATGTAAAAACTCGGCGGCAGAGTTTCCAGACCTCGTCCGGTTGCCGTAAACTAATGCCTATTAGTTAATAGTTGTAGCGGGAGTCCATCACAATGAGCCAGTGTCCTCATATCGACCTTACCAGCCCGGAGAGCTTTGCCGGCGGCCACCCCCGGGAAGCCTACACTTACCTGAGGCAGGAGGCCCCCGTCTATTGGCACGAAGACCCTGAGCAGGGTGTTGGCTTTTGGGCGGTGACTCGTCGTGAAGATCTGGATTACATCTCCAAGAATCCTGCGCTGTTTTCATCGGAAGCGCGCACCTGCATGCTGCATGAGCCAGAGAGTGACGAGATGCTGGAGCTGATGCGCACGCAGATGATCAACATGGACCCGCCTCGGCACCTGAAGTATCGGCGCCTGATTCGCTCAGCCTTTACCCCAAAGAAAGTCGATTCCTACGAGCCCCGCTTTCGTGCCATTGCCAAAGACATTGTAGAAGGCGCTATCGAGGGTGGTCAGTGTGAGTTTGTCGAAGACATAGCGGCAGAACTGCCCCTGATTGCGATCTGTGAGCTGATGGGCGTACCGCTGGACAAACGCCGTCGTCTGTTCGAACTCACCAACATTATGCTGGGCATGGATGATCCTGAACTGAGTACCTCTCAGGAGGACGGGACCAATGCAATGGCAGAGATGTTCATGATGGGCATGGAAATAGCGGCGCATCATAAAGAGAACCCGCAGGACGATATTGTTAGCACGCTGCTCAACGGTACGGTGGAAGACGAGCCCTTATCCGAGGAAGACTTTTGTCACTTTTTCCTCCTGTTGATCGTGGCGGGCAACGAAACCACCCGCACCGTCACCAGTCAGGGCATGCGGTTGTTGATGGAACACCCGGAGCAGTACCAGGCCCTTGTTGAAGACCACTCACTGATTCCGGATGCTGTTGAGGAGTTCCTGCGCTACAACCCCGCGGTGATCGCCTTCAGGCGCACGGCAATGGAAGATACGGAACTCAATGGTCAGGCGATTCGCAAAGGCGACAAAATCCAAATGTATTATGCCGCTGCCAGTGCGGACGAGGCCGTATTTACTGACGGTGATGCCTTTGATGTCACCCGCGCCCAGCGCGAAGATGTTCGCAATGAGCACAGGGCGTTCGGTGTGGGCCAGCATTTCTGCCTGGGGTCTCACCTTGCGCGGCTGGAACTCAAAGTTATTTTTGAAGAGATTGTGAAGCGCATCAGCAACCCCACCTTCGATGGGGATGTTAGCTGGCTGCGCTCAAACTTCATCAACGGGATCAAGCACATGCCCATTCGGTTTGACGTCATCGACGTCTGAATCCGATACCTGAGCAGCCTGCACCGGTTCACGCTGTTAGGCTCGCTTCGCCTGCCTTTGCTTTTGCTACGCGCCGGGCTTTGCTCCGGCATGCGCAGGGCACACAATGCTCAACAACAATAATGAATGCGAGGAGATCGCCATGCCAATGCCCACTGATATCGGGGTAATTGATTTGATGCTGGCTGTGCCGGGTGACGACACCAGCCACTTCTATGAGTGGATAAAGCCCATGCTCATGGACAAACAGAGCCACGACATGTTCAAGATGCCTGCTCAGTACATGTTCAAGGACATCCCGGATACGCCCAAACAAGATGACTACATTGCATACACGCTGGCGCAGATGGACAAGCACGGCATCGAGCGCGCCATGATCGGCGTGGGCGAGATCAATACGATCCAGATTGAGGCATTGAAGAAACACCCCGACCGATTCTTCGGCTGTTACGAGGCCAACGCCAATAACGGCATGGAAGAAGTGCGGACAATCGTGCGTATGAAGGAAGAGTTTGATATCAAGGCGGTGACCGCATCACCGGCGATGATCTGTCCGCCTGTGCCGGTGAATGATAAGAAGTGGTACCCGATTTACGCAAAGCTCGTTGAGCTTGATATTCCGTTCTGCCCTTGCATGGGCATTCCGGGCCCGCGGCTCCCGTTTGGTCCGCAAAAGGTCGAACTGCTTGATGAAGTGCTGTGGTTCTTCCCGGAACTCAACATTGTGACTCGTCACGGTTGCGAACCCTGGACTGATGTCGCGTGGAAATTAATGCTGAAGTATCCAAACCTCCACTACATGACCAGCGCTTTTGCACCTAAGCACTACCCCAAGGACATCGTACACTTCGCCAATACCCGCGGTAGTGATCAGGTAATGTACGCGGGCTACTTCCCCATGGGACTTTCCCTGGACCGCATTTTCTCTGAAATGCCCGACGTGCCGTTCCGCGATGAGGTATGGCCGAAGTTTCTTCGCGAAAACGCGATTCGCGTATTCAAGCTGGACCAGTAGCCATGCAATACCTGTCAGTCGATGAAGCAAAGGACAAAGCGGGTCTAAAGTTAGTGCTCAGCGCCGGTGTGCCCGGCCCATGGGGCGAATCGCTGAAAGCCATACTTGCCTACAAGGGAATCGAGTACTTACCTGTGCGGCAGGAGGGAGGCGGTGAGAACGCAGATGTGCAGGCTTGGACCGGCCAAAGCAGTGCGCCTGTACTGGTGGGCGAGGGCTTTCCACCAGTTAGCCATTGGCTTGATCAGCTGCATCTAGCTGAACGCCTCCATCCAGCACCGGCTTTGCTGCCTGAGGACATGTCCCAGCGTGAACAGGTGCTGGGTATGTCAGCCCTGGTGGTAGGGGTGGACGGTATCGGTTGGAATCGTCGCGTGCAGATGATTGCCCCAGCGATGGCACTGGACGAACCACCGGAGATGCTCAGTCGCCTCGCCCACAAATACGGCTGCACACCGGAGGCGATTCCCGTTGCTGCCAGGCGCCTCGTAAATATCTTGAAGCGCCTGGACACCGTGTTAGAGCAACAGCAAGCCAGGGGCAGCGACTATTTTGTCGGCGATTCGGTGACGGCGGTAGACTTTTACTGGGCCAATTTCGCCGCCATGTTCAAGCCACTGCCTCACGACGTTAATCCCATGCCCGACTATTTGCGCACCAGCTATGAGCGCATCGATGAAGCGTGCACGGCAGCATTCACGCCGCGCCTCGAGCGGCACCGGGATGCGATGTATGAACGTCACATTACACTGCCACTGGACTTTTAGGAGCGAACACCATGTTGTCACTGCAGCAGTTGTCGGACCGGTTGGAGATTCAGGACCTCGTTTACTACTATGCGCACCTGATCGATACCAAGAACTTTGACGCGCTACGTGAGACAGTCTTCACCGAAGACGCCCATATCGACTACAGCGTCTTTGGCGGCAGCGTAGGGGACTTGGAGTCCACCATCACCTACCTCAAGCAGGCGGTGACCAACGAGCTTTTCCCCGATACGCAGCACCTGAATGCGAATGTTCAGGTGCAATTAGATGGTGATACTGCCTCCGGGCGGGTCATGTGCTTTAATCCCATGGACATGGCATTACCGGACGGCAAACGCCATACGTTTTTCCTCGGCCTCTGGTATGTTGATGACTATCGCAGGACCGAGCAGGGGTGGCGCATCTCGCGACGTGTCGAGGAAAAAAGCTGGGTGTTTAATACACCCGAATTCATGAGTTTTGAGGACGGCTAACGCCATGATCGATCTGTACACATCGCCCACGCCTAACGGTTACAAGGCGTCCATCGCGCTGGAGGAAATGGGCATTGAGTACACCACCCATGCCATCGACCTGATGGCCGGCGAACAGAAAACGCCCGAGTTTCTGGCGATCTGCCCCAATGGACGTATCCCGGCGATTGTCGATCGTGACGCCGGCGATTTTCCGGTGTTTGAAAGCGGCGCAATCATGATTTACCTCGCCGAGCTTTGCGGGCAGTACCTGCCTACAGAATCCCGTGCACGCTCTCGAGTGATTCAGTGGTTGATGTTCCAAATGGGCGGTATTGGCCCAATGATGGGGCAAGCTAACGTTTTCTACCGTTACTTTCCCGAAAAAATCCAACCTGCTATAGACCGCTACCAGAACGAGGGCCGTCGCTTGTTTGGGGTGTTGGATGGTCATCTCGCGAAGCAGCAGTACCTGGCGGATGACTACAGCATTGCAGACATGGCCAACTGGGCCTGGGTAAGAACCCACCGTTGGTCCGGTGTATCCATAGAAGGGCTAGAGCATCTCTCGCGTTGGTTGGGCGATGTTGGTAGCCGCCCGGGCGTCCAGCGCGGCGTGAAAGTGCCGGTTGATATCGCGGAGCTGATGGACGCAAAGAAGAAAGAAGATGCCGATGCCTTTTCCAACCGAGCACGCTCCGTTGTCACGGGAGCTGATACCGGGAACGCCTGAGTGAAATGGCTCACCGTAGTTGCGTTAGCGAGCCTGCTGTTTGCGCAGCGCGGTATGGCGCAGGAGCTTGAGCCACGCAGCTATACCAATCTGCCGATAGGAGAGACCTTTGTGCTTGTGGGCGCGGTGCGCTCTGAGGGCGGCTTGGCCCCGGTTGCATCCTCGCCACTGCAAGATGCCGAACTCACTATCGATACCGGCGTCCTAGGATTGGCTCACACTTTCGATCTGGCGGGCAGTTCTGCAAAGGCCGACGTTGCCGTGGGAAGAACCTGCTACGAGGGCTCAGCCATTTTTCAGGGTGAGTTTACCGAGGGTCGGCGTTGCGAATACATCGACCCTCGGGTGCGCATTGGCTGGAACTTCCTCGGTGCACCAGCCATGCCACTGGCGGACTTTATGCAGTGGGAACCCGGGTTCGTGATGGGCGCCAGCTTGCAAGCCGCAATTCCGCTAGGTACGTACAACAAGGAAAACCTGATCAACGCAGGGGCTAACCGCTGGATGGTGCGGCCTGGGCTTGGATTCTCATTCCGCACGGGCCGCTGGCATTACGACGTCAGCGCCAGCGTCAAGTTCTTTGAAACGAACTCGGATTTTTTCAATGACAGCTCGCTGGCACAGGACCCGTTGTACTCGCTGCAGGTGCACCTGGTGCGATATTTCAATCGTGGAATGTGGCTGTCATTGAACGGTAATCTCTTTGCAGGCGGAGAGACCAGCCGTGATGGAGTTGACCTCGATGACCGGCAGGAGAATTCCCGATGGGGGGCAACCTTTTCCATGCCACTCAACCCCCATCACAGCATCAAGGTGTATGCCTCCACGGGTGTTGTGACCCGCACTGGGTCGGACTTTGATACCTTTGGTGCGGCCTGGCAATACCGGTTCTAGAGTCTCAGCCCTCTGCCAGCCACTGGCCTCGAAGCTGTGCCTTGAGAACCTTGCCGGTGGCGTTTTTGGGTAATGGCTCTCGGCTTAGGCGCCACTGGCTAGGCACTTTGAAAGCGGCCAGGTGTTCTTTGGTCCAGCTCGCCAAATTGTCACCGCTGAGAGTTGGGTCTGTGCTGTGAATCACAGCGACGAGCTCTTCACCCCAGCTGTCATGAGGGATGCCGAACACGGCAGCTTCCGCGACTGCGGCGTGGCCCAGCAGGATGCCTTCAACTTCGATGGGGTAAATATTCTCGCCACCGCGAATCACCATATCCTTGATGCGATCGACAATGAACAGGAAGCCGTGTTCGTCGATGTAACCCACATCACCCGTTGCCACCCAGCCCTCGATGAAGGTTGATGCGCTGGCCTCCGCATTGTTCCAATACTGCTGGGCATTCGTCGGGCTGCGCACGTAAATCTCGCCGGTTGCCCCCTCAGCAAGGTCACGACCATCGGTGCCAACGGTTTTCACTTCAACAATCGGGGAGAGATTGCCCGAGGAAGTCGGGCAGAGCTTATAGGCCTCGCCGGTAAAGCTGCAGCAGGTGGCATTGGTCTCGGTCATACCGTAGCCGGTGCCGGGGTAGGCGTGTGGCAGCTTGCCGTAGATCATGTCTTTTAGGTGGGGCGGCGATGCGGTGCCGCCGGCGCCGATCGCAAACAGGCTCTGGTGGTCGTATTGATCCCACTCGGGTGAGCTCATCATGGCCATGGTCATGGTGGGTACGCCGGTAAAGGTAGTTATTCGCTCTCGCTCAATGATTCGCAGTGCGTCGCTCACATCCCACTTATACATGATGCTGGTTTTACGGCCGCCGCGAAGGTTCAGCAAAAAGACGGAGTAGCAACCTGAGACGTGGAACAGGGGTACAGCCAGCAGCGTGGAAGGATCAAAGCCGGCGTTCAGCATGTGGCCGATGGCCTCAGGATTGAGCATTGCTGAGACGGTGGCCATGCACTCGAAGTTATACAGGGCCTGGCAAATTGCAAAATGAGTGGATGCCGCCCCCTTGGACCTTCCCGTGGTGCCCGAGGTATACATAATCATCGCCATGTCGCCCGGCGACAGTGATACATCAGGCAATTCCCGGCCACCTTCGATAGCCTGCGCCCAATGGGTGCAGTTGTCAGCGGGCAGTGAGGTCGCCCGGGCTACGACCGCATGTATTGTGCCAGCCGCCAAGCGCGGCTGTAAAAGTCCGGCGCGGACTTCATCGCAGCAGACAATTTTGGCTCCCGCATCATCGAGTGCGTACTCGAGTTCTTCTGCGCTGCCCCAACTGTTCAGCGGCACGGCGACTGCGCCTATCGAGACAATGGCGGCAAATGCTGCCATCCACTCGGGGTAGTTGCGCATAGCGATGGCCACGCGGTGACCACGCTCCACAGCAAGATCCTGATGCAGAAAATGCGCGAGCGCATCCACCTGGGCAAAGAACTGGTCGAAGCTCCAGCGATCATCTTCGTAGGTGACGAATGTCTTCTCGCCATATTGGCGGCCCTGGGAAATGGCCTCCCGCAGGGTCGGCGGGGCATTGCGATAGCAGCGTATGGGCACGCCACTGCTCAGGTGTTCGGTGAGTTCGAAAGGTGCGCCCGGTGCGGTAAGTTGTTGCGTGTATTCCTGAAGTTGTTCTGTATAGCGTGTGATGTCTGTCATAAGGCAGCGAATTATTGTCCGTCCGTCCAGGATTCAGGCAGGTATTCCAGGTCAAGCCGGCGCACCACATCGCGTAGTCCGTCTTCCAGTCGGTTCAAGTCATCGATGCCGACCTTCTTTGCATAGAGCTCTTTGACTTCCTGAATGGCGACCATGCTGTCCGCCACCAGCTGAACCCCTTTTTCTGTCAGGCGTATCTCTTTTGCCCGCTTGTCGGCGTCATCTACGCCGCGCTGGATATACCCCATCCGCTCCAGCTCTTTGAGCATTTTTCCCATAGCCTGCTGGGTCACCCTGGCTCTCTCTGCCAGCTCGGTGACCCGCACGGCACCCATGCCAAGATTGGAGAATACGGCGGAGTGCGAAGGGCGAATGTCGGGGTGGCCACGTTCATTGATAATGGCGTGGACGCGGGCTTCAAAATCGCGGGCAAACTCCTTCAGGAGGCGGGCGAGGTTGTTAGAAAGGCGGTAGGCCAGTTCGCGGTTTTCTGTAGCGGTATCTTTGCTGCTCACCTGGTTTCTCCGGTAGGGTAATTTATTATTATGTACCGGCGCTGGCCGGCGGACGAACAACTATAGCAAAGGGATGAACCCCCTCTACACTGGACATGAAATTTTCCGGAACCACGTCGCAGATTTGAACCCATTCGTGCCATTTAGCTACACTGCGCGCCTCTTCCACCGGAGGCATCATGGCAAAAATAATCACCTGCAATACCAACGGCATTCGCGCCGCAGCGCGCAAGGGCTTTTTCGATTGGCTGGAGGACGAACAAGCGGATGTGGTTTGCATTCAGGAAACGAAGGCCCAGGTTGACCAGCTCTCGGACCCCGTTTTCAGTCCCGAGGGATACCATTGTTTTTATAACGATGCCCTAAAAAAAGGCTACAGCGGCACTGCGCTTTATAGCCGTGTGAAGCCCAGAGCCGTGCACACCCGTTTGGGCTGGGATCCGGTCGATAGTGAGGGGCGCTATCTGCAGGCGGATTTTGACAAACTGTCGGTGATTTCACTCTATGTGCCCTCCGGCTCTAGCAGCGAGGAGGCTCAAGCCAGAAAGTACACATTTATGGACCATTTCATGGACCATCTTCGAGCCCTAAGGCGAAAGCGCCGTGAATTTATTATCTGCGCCGACTGGAATATCTGCCATAAAGAGATTGATCTGAAGAATTGGCGTGGCAATCGTAAGAACTCGGGCTTTTTGCCCGAAGAGAGGGCCTGGCTTGATACCGTGTATGACGATGTGGGTTTTGTTGACTCCTTCCGACTGATCAATCCAGAGCCAGAGCAGTATACCTGGTGGAGTAACAGAGGGCAGGCATGGGCAAATAACACGGGGTGGCGCCTGGATTACCAGATGATCACGCCAGGTCTGGCCGATAAGGTCACCGGGGCAGACATCTACAAGGCACAGCGTTTTTCAGACCATGCACCGCAGATCATGGAGTATGATTTGTCCATCAAGGCCTGAGCACCGGGGTTTGCACCGTCGCGGTCAAATCGTTAGATTGGCGCCCGTTTTGACACTACTACCAAAGAGAGCGTGTTTATGAGCTTTTTCATTCCCAGTGCCCAGGCGCAGGCCGCGGGCCAGGCAGCTGGCCCCGCCGGTGGCGAGCTGTTCCAGATCCTGTTTCTGGTTGGCCTGTTCGTCCTGTTTTACTTCATCGCCATTCGCCCGCAGCGCAAGCGGCAGAAAGAGCATGCAGAGATGGTCTCCGCCCTTAATAAAGGCGACGAGGTTGTCACCAGCTCGGGTATTCTGGGCAAAGTAACCGCACTGGACGACAACTACATGGTGCTGTCAGTTGCAGATAAGGTGGAAATGAAGTTTCAACGTGTTCACCTGCATGCGGTGCTGCCCAAGGGCACCCTGAAGCAGATTGGCGCCTAAACCCCTCAAGTATCCACCACGGGTGAACCTCGCGGTTCGCCCAACTCCCTTGCAGTACCTGCCCCGGGCCTCAGAGCGATGGGGGCGTGGCAAGCGACTCTGGATAAAGCGCGATGACCTGACCGGCAGCACACTGTCGGGAAACAAGGTGCGCAAGCTGGAGTTTATTGCCGCACACGCCCAGTCCGGCGGTTATGACACCCTGATCACCTGCGGCGGTATCCAGAGTAATCATTGCCGTGCGACCGCCCTTGTGGCGGCACAGCTCGGCCTACAGTGCCATTTGCTGCTGCGCGGTGATCAGCCTGAAGAGCTGGAGGGCAACTACCTGCTCGATCAGCTCGCTGGAGCTCGCATCAGCTGCTACCCCGCCAAGCGCTATTTCCGTGAGCTGGACGCGCTGTTCGAAGAATGGGAGGCGTATTACGCGCAGCGAGGTCAGCGGGCCTTGGCTATACCCACCGGCGGCAGCGACGGCGTGGGTATCTGGGGCTACATCGCAGCTTGCGAAGAGTTGAGCGCTGACTTCACCGAGCACGGCATACCGAGCGCTAATGTGGTCTGTGCCAGCGGTTCGGGCGGTACTCAGGCCGGGCTTACGCTTGGGGTGGAACTGCACGGCCTGCCGGCAACCATCTGGGCAGTGAATGTCTGTGATGACGAAGCGTACTTTATCGACAAAGTGAACGAGGACATGGCCGACGTTTATGCGCGCTACCCGGATTTGCCTAGGGTCAGCGCGCAGCCACGGGTGCTGGATGGTTACGTGGGGCAGGGGTACGCAAAGGCGAGCGAGGCCGTATTCGACTTGATCGCGGAGCTCACCCGCCTCGAGGGCGTTGTTCTTGATCCGGTATATACCGGGAAGGCATTTCAAGGGATGATTACAGAACTTGACGCCGGTCGATTCGACGACTGCGAAGACCTGGTTTTCGTTCACACTGGCGGCGTGTTTGGCCTGTTTCCGCAGGCCGGGGGATTTGTCGGCACTGAGACCGACGCTGCGGTCAACGATATCGCAACAGAATAGGGAAAACCGAAATGGCCGATGTGATTTCCACAATTAATGGCTGGGCCTGGGGCCCTGTCATGCTGGTGCTCCTGCTGGGTACCGGTCTGTATTTGAGCCTGGGTCTGAGGTTCATGACCGTGCGGCGCATACCGGGGGCGCTGGGGCTGCTGCTGGGTGGACGCAAAGGCGACGGCAAGGGTGATATTTCGCCGTTTAGCGCGTTGATGACGTCCCTCTCGGCCACTATTGGAACAGGCAATATCGCTGGCGTTGCAACCGCCCTGGCGTTAGGTGGGCCTGGTGCCTTGTTCTGGATGTGGATAACGGCACTGGTCGGCATGGCCACCAAATACGCCGAGGCCGTGTGTGCCGTGCGCTTTCGCGAGAGGGACAGCGAGGGCAATTTCAGTGGCGGCCCCATGTACTACATCCGCAATGGCTTGCATAAGCGCTGGCATTGGCTGGGCTATGCCTTCGCGATATTTGGCAGTCTCGCGGGTTTCGGCATTGCGAATACCGTGCAGTCGAACTCCGTCTCCCAGGTCATGCAGGATTCCTTCTCAATACCACCCCTGGCAACCGGCTTGGTGTTGATGGTGTTGGTGGGTGCAGTGGTGCTGGGTGGAATTCGCCGCATCGCCTCCGTGGCCAGTTATCTGGTGCCAATGATGGCGCTGGCCTACATTTTGATGAGCCTGGTCGTCATCATCGTCCACGCCAGTGAGTTACCCGGGGCTGTTGCCACGATTGTCGAGGCCGCATTCAGTGGCTCGGCCGCAGCAGGCGGTTTCGCAGGCGCTACCGTTTGGGCTGCACTCAGGTTTGGTGTTGCCCGAGGGATCTTTTCCAACGAGGCGGGGCTTGGCAGTGCGCCTATCGCCCATGCGGCCGCCAAAACCAACGAGCCGGTAGAGCAGGGCATGATTGCAATGCTGGGTACTTTTATCGACACCCTGGTTGTTTGCACCATGACTGGCCTGGTGATTGTTATCATGGATGTACTACCCACTGGAATCAGTGGTGCCAGCCTTACATCCACGGCTTTCGCGGGGGCGTTTCCCGGGGGCGAGTACATTGTGACCATCGGGCTGTGTCTGTTTGCCTTCACTACCATGATCGGTTGGTCATTCTACGGGGAACGCTGTGTCGTGTTTCTGATGGGCACACGCGGGATACTGCCGTTTCGCTTGTTGTGGGTGGTCGCCATCCCTGTGGGAACGGTGGTTGAGTTGGATATGGTCTGGCTGATAGCGGATACGCTGAACGCCTTCATGGCCATTCCCAACCTGATCGCTCTCTTGCTATTAGGCCCCTTGGTTTTCCGTCTGACGCGTGAGTATTTCGAGCGCAGTTGATGAGTGACTGGGTGTGGTTCAGTGCCGCACCCACTGATTTGTAAGGCGCTATGGCTGTTTTTCTTGATTCAGTAGAGCAGTGTGTAGACCAGATCCTGGCGCAGGTGGGCAAGGATTTGGTGGTTGGTGCCCCACTGGGACTGGGCAAGCCGGTGCAGCTGCTCAATGCCCTGTATCATCGCGCCTGCAACGACCCTTCGATTTCCCTGCGTATTCTCACGGCCCTGTCTCTGGAGCGACCGGAAGAGGGGCATGATATCGAGGCGCGCCTGGCCGGACCCATCATTGAGCGGTTGTTCGGCGACTACGAGTCACTCGCCTATATGGCAGACCTTCGAGCAAACACTCTGCCACCCAATATCACCGTCAGCGAATTGTATTTTAAGGCCGGCGCAATGAAGGGTATCGCCAGCGCCCAGCAGAACTATATTTCCAGCAATTACACGCATATTGCCCGGGATATGGTGGCGGCGGGTATGAACGTTGTTCTGCAATTGGTCGCACAGGACGAGCATCAGCGCGATAAGCTGAGTTTGTCGTGTAACCCTGACACTGCCAGCGATGTGCTGGATCAGCTTGAGCGCGAGCGCCCGGGTACCTTTGTAGCCGCTGCCCAGGTGCATCCTGATCTGCCATTTATGGGTAATGATGCACTGGTCAGCGCGGATCGATTCGATGTAGTGGTGCGAAACCCGGACTACGACAAAGCTCTGTTTGCGGTGCCGAATGCGGCGGTGCCTGAGCGCGATTATGCCGCAGCGCTGCACGCCAGCAGTTTGATTGTGGATGGCGGTACACTCCAAATTGGCATTGGCTCATTGGGTGATGCGGTGGCTCAGGCCTGTGTGTTGCGCCATAACGACAATAATCGGTATCGCGACCTTTTAGAGGCTCTGGGCAACGAGGCAGCATCCTCAGAGAATGGAGTTTCACCCTTTCAAAAAGGGCTGTACGCATCAACCGAGATGTTCGTTTACGGCATGTTGGTGATGATGGAAAGAGGCATCATCAAACGACAGGTGTTCGATAGCCTGCCTTTGCAGCAGGCCTTGAATCAGGGCGACATTAGCCCGCGTGTTGATAGCCGGTTTTACGAATGGGGGTTGGCCTCGGGTTTCATTCCGCCCGCGCTGGACTCTGCATCGCTGACTGAGCTCAAACGCTGGGGTGTAGTGCCTGAAGGGCTCTCACTTTCTCCCACAGGAAAGCTTGGCCTTGGCGAACAGCAGCTTGAGAACCGTTTGGATAAACCGGCGGTGAGGGATGTATTGTTGAGTGCCGTTGACTGTGCGGAGCTGTGTGGAGGGGCGGTGCTGCACGGCGGCTTTTTCCTTGGTCCACGTGTCTTCTACAAACGCCTCAGGGAAATGCCTGACGATCAGCGCGCCTTGATCAACATGACCAGCGTACTGCGCACTAACCAGTTATTACAGGATGCGCCCCTGTACACCGCACAGCGCCAGCAAGCCCGTTTCATCAATACGGGCATGATGGTCACGCTGAGTGGCGCGGTGACCTCAGATGCTCTTGAGGATGGCACGGTGATTAGCGGTGTTGGCGGGCAGTACAACTTTGTGGCGATGGCTCACGATCTCCCCGGCGCGAAATCTATTCTCTGTATCAGGGCAACGCGCGGCGAGGGCGATGAACTGCGCTCCAATATCATTCCCAGCTATGGCCACACCACGATCCCCCGACACCTCAGGGACATCGTGGTGACGGAGTATGGGGTCGCTGATCTTCGTGGTCAGACTGATGCCGAGGTCATTAAGCGATTGTTGGCGGTAGCGGATGCGCGCTTCCAGTCAGAGTTGATGGAGCACGCGAAATCGACGGGCAAGCTTGAGCGGGATTACACGCTGCCAACGCGGTG
>SPKZ01020482.1_pt1 | contig 28242 bp, 26 predicted proteins | sample 2456571 | NCBI WGS metagenome assembly SPKZ01 (sample SAMN11192286, study PRJNA482655) | marine metagenome | biome: ENVO:00000447; feature: ENVO:00000244|ENVO:00000211|ENVO:00000569|ENVO:00002023; material: ENVO:00002151; isolation source: ocean water from marine abyssalpelagic zone ... | reverse complement strand
GGCTTATCGCAAGAAGGTAATTTTATCAATTTTGACGATGCCTCTAAAATGCTAGCAGAACTGGAACAGTTAAAAACCGTCGGGCGGATGGTCATCGACTTATCAGCACTTGAAGCGAATTATCTGAGCAATACAAATGATGCGACAAACAAAGGATTGCGCTTAGAGCATGGCGATAAATTATATGTGCCATCGCCACAACAAATTATCACGGTGGTTGGTGAAGTGCAGCATGCTTCAAGTCACTTTTATGAAAAAGGACTTGATGTTACACAATACTTAACCCTAGCCGGTGGTGTGAAGCAGCGCGCTGATGACGACCGACTTTATGTCATTCGTGCCAATGGTGCAGTATTTATTCCCCAACAAAGTTATTGGTTTGGGCAAGAATCAGCGATGCAACCCGGTGACACTATCGTGGTGCCATTAGATACCGAATACAAAGACAACTTGACCCTATGGTCGCAAGTCACTCAAATTATTTATAACACTGCGGTGGCCTTTGCTGCTGTTAATGGAATTTAAGCATGACCAAGCAAACGAACATAGATAACCAAGCCCTTGGTCAATTAGATATATCGCCACAGCTGTTACAACAATTGGCACTAGCGCAACAAAATGGCAATCAACAGCAACAAGACGATGAAATTGACTTAGCCGAATTATGGCGTGCTATTTGGCAAGGGAAGTGGCTAATTATAGCAATCACTACCGTGTTTGCTATTGCCTCAGTTGCTTACGCATTATCCCTACCAAACATTTATAAGTCAGAAGCTCTACTTGCACCAGCGGCTCAAGAAAGCGGTGGCATGGGCGGGTTAGCCTCAAAGTTTGGTGGATTAGCTAGCCTGGCTGGAATTAATCTTGGTGGCGGTGGCGGTATTGATAAAACAGCATTAGCGCTTGAAATCATGAAATCACGAGTGTTTGTAACAAAATTTATTAAACAGCATGATTTGTTGGTGCCGTTGATGGCGACAAAGGGCTGGGATCAAGCAAACAATCAATTGATTTATGAAGCTGATGATTACAACTTTGAGGATGAAAAGTGGGTGCGCCAAGTTAAAGCACCGTTTAAGCCTGAGCCATCAAGTCAAGAAGCGTATAAAGAATTCAAAAAAATAGTGAGTGCTTCTCAAGACAAAACCAGTTCGATGGTGACTATTTCAGTGAAACACTATTCACCAGAAATAGCTAAACAATGGGTCGACTGGTTAATTGATGCCATCAATGAAGAGATGAAAACCCGTGATTTATCTGAGGCACAAAAAAGTATTAGTTACCTTGAACAACAGTTAACAAAAACCCGATTAAACGATTTACAAAATGTACTATTCGAGATTATCGAAGAGCAAACCAAAACCATTATGTTTGCAGAAGTGCGTGAACAATATGCGTTTAAGACGATTGATCCTGCGTTGGTGCCAGAACTTAAGGATAGCCCGAAGCGCGCATTAATGTGTGTGTTAGGAGTCTTGCTAGGTGGTATGTTGGGTGTTATGTTGGTGCTCATTCGATATTTTACAAAAAATAAAAGCTAGTCATTCAAGTAGCCTATTATGGAATTGATTTTACTACTTGTTTTTGAGTTTTCTTAGTATTCGCTGTTCTAAAGCAGTTGCCATAGCCGGGACCATCAATGTATTTAGAAAAAAACAAGTTTATCGATGTTATTACATCAACGCCGTTAATTTCTATCGATCTAATTATAAAAAACTCACAGAGTCAGTATTTGTTAGGATTACGCCATAACCGTCCAGCTAAAGGCTGTTGGTTTGTGCCTGGTGGGCGGATACGTAAAGATGAAACAATAATATCAGCGTTTTTGCGATTAACAAAAAATGAATTAGGAATCAGTTTAGAAATAACTGAAGCTAATTTTATTGGGCCTTATGAACATTTTTATAAAGACAGTTTTCCAAACGAGAATATTTCAACTCACTATGTAGTGCTTGGTTATGAGCTAAATATAGACCTAGACCTAGTTCTAGAGCAGTTACCACAAGAGCAACATAGCCAATACCGCTGGTTTAGCAAAGATGAATTGCTGGCGAGTGATGATGTTCATATCAATACAAAAAACTATTTATTAAAGTAAGAGAATTAACAATGATTTTGCCTATTATCATGTCTGGCGGTAGCGGTAGTCGCTTATGGCCACTGTCTAGAGCGTTGCATCCTAAACAATTCCTTGCGCTACTAAACGAAAATACGTTACTACAAGAAACAATTAATCGTCTTGATACTAACTGCTTAGATCCGATTATTATCTGCAACAACGAGCATCGCTTTATTGTTGCTGAACAGTTACGTGAAAATGGTACTAACGCAAGCGACATTATTCTTGAACCCGTGGGGCGAAATACTGCACCAGCCATTGCATTAGCTGCGTTGTCAGCAGTAGCGAACGGTGATGATCCTTTATTGCTTGTGCTAGCAGCAGATCATGTGATTAAAGATGTTGAAGCGTTTCAACAAGCGGTATTAGATGCGGAAACTTTTGCCAATCAGAATAAGTTAGTAACCTTTGGCATAGTGCCGAGTCATCCAGAAACGGGTTATGGTTATATTAAACAAGGCTTACAGCAAACAACGGGTAGCGCAATTGGCTTTGACGTTGATTGTTTTGTCGAGAAACCGGATCTAGAAACTGCTACTGGATATCTAGCGTCTGGCCAATATTTGTGGAACAGCGGCATGTTTATGTTTAAAGCATCACGCTATTTAGATGAGTTAGAAAAATACTCACCAGAAATATTAACAGTTTGCCGTAAAGCTTATGAATCAAACAGCAAAGATTTAGATTTCACCCGAATTAGTGCAGATATTTTTGAGCAATGCCCTGATGATTCTGTTGATTATGCTGTCATGGAACATACTGATGATGCAGTTGTAGTGCCCTTAAATGCTGGCTGGAGCGATGTAGGTTCGTTCTCGTCACTGTGGGATGTTAGCGAAAAAGATCAAGCTGGCAACGTAACTCAGGGCGACGTTATCTCTCATGACACTACTAATTCATATATTCATGCTAGCCATAAATTAGTGACCACTGTTGGTGTTGATAATTTAGTTATTATTGAAACAAAAGATGCCTTGTTGGTTGCCAATAAAGATAAAGTGCAAGACGTAAAAACCATCGTTAATAAATTAAAAGCTCAAGATCGTTATGAATACAAACATCAACGCGAAGTATATCGACCATGGGGGAAATATGACTCCTTAGATTCAGGTCCGCGTGATCAAGTTAAACGTATTACTGTTAAACCCGGAGCTAAACTGTCGGTGCAAATGCACCATCATCGTTCAGAGCACTGGATTGTTGTGTCTGGTACAGCAAAAGTAACAAACGGAGAGAAAACATTCTTATTAACTGAGAATCAATCAACCTACATCCCGCTTGGTCAGGTTCATGCGTTAGAAAACCCGGGAATATTACCTCTAGAATTAATTGAAGTTCAAACTGGAGCCTATTTAGGGGAAGACGATATCGTACGTTTATCTGATAAGTATGGGCGTGGTTAGTTTAGTATTTATCTATATTATTTACTAATCGAATTATTATATTTCTGGGCTCAATAAGTTTTTCTTTCTACTTATTACATATGATTGTGATTCAATTTAATCTTGTCGGATTTTTCTTCGAAACGACAAGTGAATCAGTAGTTTTTTTGTCGGATTTGTTGTTCACTATAGTGATTTCATATTTGTGGTGTAAGGTGTTTGAGCTTTACCTATATAAAAAAGTAAGAAAGTATATTAATAAATGAGATGTTAATTGGAGCACGTAACAATCATTATGGTAAGGGAAACTTATTGATAGTACTCCTTATAATTAATTATAAGGAGTACTACTAGTGAGAAGGTTGACATGTTTTAAAGCCTACGAAATTAGAGGAGAACTAGGTGAGGTCATTAACGAATATGTATTGTATTGGTCGTTTTCCCCGAGTGTATTAAATCAAATAAGTTCGTTGTAGGTGGCGATATAAGTTTAACCTACGAAACTAAAAGTTAGGCTATTACGATAGCTGCATGACCCTTTGGTTGTTTGTAGCGGATCTGCTATCTGTTAAAAATCAAACATTATCATCAATGATAAGATAGGGGGCTGAATTTTAACGTTAGGATAAATCAACTCAAAGCTATCAGAACCTGAAATTACGAATCGATAAGTATAAAATTCAAGTTGTTGTTGTCGATTATGCCGACGGTATTGGTTTGTCCTTTCAAAACAGCGGCGAAGATTGGTATTTAAATCTATGTCGCTCCAATCTATAGCCAGTTGTTAGATTAAAGTTTAAATGAAAGCTAATATTGTGCTTTGCAACAAAAAGAATATATTTTAGAGCTGTTAAAACAATAACGGCGGGTAAGACAGAATTAAGGAATTATAAAATGTCAAAAAATAAAGTAGCATTAATAACAGGTGTCACTGGTCAAGATGGTTCTTATCTTGCTGAATTTTTACTTGAAAAAGGTTATGAGGTTCACGGTATTAAACGACGTGCCTCATCACTTAATACGGAACGAGTGGACCATATTTATCAAGACAATCATGAGAAAAATCAAAAGTTCTTTTTACATTATGGTGATTTAACAGATTCATCAAACCTTACGCGTATTATAAACGATGTGCAGCCCGATGAAGTGTATAACTTGGGGGCACAATCACATGTGGCCGTTTCTTTTGAGTGTCCTGAATACACGGCTGATGTTGATGCGATGGGAACACTTCGCCTTTTGGAAGCGATTCGGTTCTTGGGGCTAGAAAAGAAAACAAAATTCTACCAAGCATCTACTTCTGAATTGTATGGTGAAGTGCAAGAGATTCCTCAGACAGAGACTACACCTTTTCATCCCCGTTCACCTTACGCCGTAGCTAAAATGTATGCTTACTGGATAGTTGTTAACTACCGTGAATCATACGGAATGTACGCCTGTAACGGTATATTGTTTAATCACGAATCACCACGCCGTGGTGAAACCTTCGTAACGCGTAAAATTACTCGTGCAATTGCTAATATGTCTCAAGGTTTAGAAAGTTGCTTGTACTTAGGTAACATGGATGCATTACGTGATTGGGGTCATGCTAAAGATTACGTACGCATGCAGTGGATGATGTTACAACAAGATGTTGCCGATGACTTTGTTATTGCAACGGGAAAGCAAATCAGTGTTCGTGAATTCGTAACTTTATCTGCCAAAGAAGTTGGTATTGAACTTGAATTTTCAGGTGAAGGACTGGATGAAGTAGCAACCGTTAAGTCTATTACAGGAGATGATGCACCTGCACTTAAAGTAGGTGATGTTATCGTTAAGGTTGATCCACGTTATTTCCGCCCAGCTGAAGTAGAGACATTATTAGGTGATCCATCAAAAGCCAAAGCGAAGCTAGGCTGGACTCCTGAAATAACAGTAGAGCAAATGTGTGCAGAGATGGTAGCTAACGACTTAAGTAAAGCTAAACAACATGCTATTTTAAAAGAGCACGGTTATTCAAATTCAGTTGCTGTTGAATAATAGCTAGGGAAAGTAATGAAAATTTTATTAACCGGCTCTAACGGTATGGTTGGAAAGAATATATTAGAAGTGGCAAAGCAGTTTCAGTATGAGTTCTTATCGCCAAGCAGTGCCGAACTTAATTTACTAGATGCTCAGTCCGTTATCGCATACATCGAAAATCATCAGCCTGACATGATTATACATGCAGCGGGTATAGTTGGTGGTATTCAGGCTAATATGGCACAACCAGTAAGGTTTCTTGTTGAAAACATGCAAATGGGTCTCAATATTTTAACCGCCGCTAACGACTGTAGTGTAAATCAATTTTTAAACTTAAGCAGTTCATGCATGTATCCGCGAGATGCAATCAATCCACTTTCTGAAGATTTGATTTTGAAAGGCGAGCTTGAACCAACAAACGAAGGATATGCGCTTGCAAAAGTAACTAGTACCCGTTTGTGTGAATATATTAATAAGGAAAATCCTAGTCGATTATATAAAACGATTATCCCATGCAATTTATTCGGGCGTTTTGACAAGTTTTCTCCTAATCATTCTCATATGATACCTGCTGTTATTCGAAAAATTGACGAAGCAAAGAAAAGTCATCAACAAGAAATTGATATATGGGGTGATGGTGAAGCGCGTCGTGAATTTATGTATGCAGAAGATTTAGCCGAATTTATTTTCTACGCAATAGATAATTTTAAAGCAATGCCACAAAACCTGAACGTGGGATTGGGGACTGATTATACAATTAATGAATATTATCAGACTGTTGCTAATGTTATTGGTTTCACTGGGTCGTTTAAGCATGATTTAAGCAAGCCAGTTGGGATGAGGCAGAAACTTATTGATGACGAAAGGTTGAAAAAGTTCGGTTGGACTTATAAAACCGACTTAGAAACAGGCATCAAAAAAACATATGAATATTATTTAAGTGAGTATTGCAATGACTAATTATGCGTTAGCGAGTAGCACCTGGGATGAAAATGAATTCTCAGCAATCCAAAGAGTTATCGAATCTGATATGTTTACAATGGGTAAAGAAGTTGCTCAATATGAAAAAGATTTTGCAAAGTTTTTTGGTTCTAAATATGCATTAATGGTTAGCTCTGGTTCTTCTGCTAACTTACTTATGATTGCAGCCCTTTTTTTTACGAAAAACTCTAAGCTAAAGCTCAAGCGTGGCGATGAAGTGATTGTTCCTGTTGTATCATGGTCGACTACATACTTCCCTCTGCAGCAATACGGGTTGAAGGTTAAATTTGTTGATATTGACCGTAATACGCTAAATATGGACTTAGATAAGCTGGAAGCTGCCATAACCGATAAAACCAAAGCTATTTTATCGGTTAATCTATTGGGTAATCCAAATGATTATGCCCGCATGAATGAAATTATTGCTGGGCGAGATATTTTTATTATTGAAGATAACTGTGAATCAATGGGCGCAACTGTTGATGGTAAGCAAGCCGGTACATTTGGTGTAATGGGGACATATAGTTCATTTTTCTCTCATCATATTGCAACAATGGAAGGCGGTTGCGTAGTCACTGATGACGAAGAGCTCTACCATATCTTACTTTGTATTCGAGCGCATGGTTGGACCCGTAACTTACCAAAGTTTAATAAAGTCAGTGGTGAGAAAAGTGATGACCCATTTGAGGAGTCATTTAAGTTTATGCTGCCTGGTTATAATGCTCGTCCCCTAGAGATGAGTGGCGCACTGGGAATAGAACAACTTAAGAAACTGCCTAAATTTATTGAAATTCGCCGTGATAATGCAAAATTATTTCAATCATTATTTAACGAACACCCGTTTATTGATATTCAGCAAGAAACGGGAAAAAGTAGTTGGTTTGGTTTTTCGTTAATACTAAATGAGAACTCACCTTATAGCCGTGCGGAATTAGTTAAACTATTAACTGCGAATGGTATTGAATGTAGGCCTATTGTGACCGGTAATTTCCTTAAAAATAAGGAAGTACTCGAATATTTCGATTATGAAGTTTCTGGTTCTTTAGAGGCCGCTGAATACCTAGATGAACATGGTTTGTTTGTTGGGAATCACCAGAATGACATCGAAGCTGAGATAAAAAAATTAGCTGATATTTTATGTTAATGCCATTTGTTATATGTCACCGTTTCTAATGGTAGCATGTCGCTAACTAGTGGTTTTTTAGATGACATTATTGTTACCCCCTTTTCCGTTAAATCGACAAATGAAGCTAAAATTCGGTGTCGTTTAGCACACATAATGTGTATGTTGTGAATGATTAAAAATATTATAAGAACCAAAAAAGATATTATCACTCTAGTCGTGGGAAAAGTATTACAAGTAGTGCTCGCATTATTATCTCTAAAAATACTAACCAGCATACTTTCGGAAAATGAAATTGGTCAATATTATCTCCTAATAACTATTTTGACATTATTTAATTTTTCTTTTTTGAACCCTATTGGTCAGTATTATGGTCGCCATGTTATAGGATGGAGTCAAACAGGGAAGCTTAAATTAGCAACTGATTTGTTAATTAGTATACGTTTAGCAGGGATTTCATGTTCTATTGCTGTGGCTTGTATCATTTATGAAGTTTTTGAATATGATAAATATTATCAGCTTTGGGAGTTTGTTTTATTTATATTTGTATCCTTATTATCAGGGACTTATTTGGTACTACTTAATAATCTAAACACACTAGGCAAGAGAGTTTTATTTATTAAGTATCTTATTGCTTCGTTATCTATAGGGCTTATATTTTCAGTATTGATAGCTAAATTTGATGGTCGTGGTATTGGGTGGCTTTTTGGGATTGCGTTGGCGGAAATGCTATGTTTGTACCCTGTTTATAAGCAATTTTCAACAATAAACCCAACTTGTGAGAATAGGCTTTCTTGGGCCGAGCTAAAGGCCCAATTGACTAAAAATCGTTGTGAAAAAATATTATACTTTATTGCACCAATAACTGTGACGTTGTTTCTACAATGGGGGCAAAACTTATCATACCGAATAATTATCGAAAATAAGTATTCGATAGAAATATTAGCTATTATCGCAGTTGGATTTTCGGTCTCGGGGGCAATATTTAATGCTGTTTCAAGTTTAGCATTACAGTATTTTACCCCGATATACCTTAAAAGAATCACCGGCGTAACTAAACAAGAAAGAGCTATAGCTTGGAATGATTACGCCAGTGCTTTACTTCCTATATATGTATGTTTACTTGCCTTTGTTATTTGTCTAACGCCATATCTTCTTAATATCTTGGTCGCAAGTAAATTCCATGATGTATTTATTTTTGTTATTTTGGGGGCTGTAATTGAATTTTTTAAAGCGAGCTCAAACATAGTTTATATGGTATCTCAATCAGAAATAAATACCAAAACTACAATTTTTCCGTATGTTATTGGTTTTACGTTCAGCGTACTTATACTATATTTCGTAGATTTCACTGAAAATTTATGGTTTATTGCCGTTGTGCTCAGCTGTTCCTATTGCACTATTTTTTCTTTTCTCTATTACAATATGAAAAAAATATTGCCTGTTAAAATTAAGATGTCAAGCTTGTCGAAGAGTGTTTTGTTATCAATACCGTTCTTTGGAATTCCATTAGTTGATCTTACGCCATCAGGACTACTGTCACTATTACTTGTTTTTACATTTGGAATGTATTTTATTCTTTGCGTTTATTTGTTGAATATTGTTGAATTAAAGAGGGAAAGTACGTGAAGAAAATATGTTTAGTGGTACCGAAATACTTTCAAAATAATGAAATATTCAATGCTGAGAGTCATCTTAACAGAGATGATATTTTCAATAAGTACATTGAGTTACGAAAAGAGTTTGAGAAGTATGATTGTATTTTATCCACGAATGACATTAATAATATAGAGGAGTCCGATGCAGTTATTTATTTTGATATGCCAAAATTCTTGCCAAAGACAAATAAGATCGATCATTCATATCTAGTCTTGACTGAATGCGAATTAATTAGACCTGATAACTATGACCGCGAATATCATAAGAGCTTTGATAAAATATTTACATGGCAAGATGACTTAGTCGATAATAAAAAGTATTTCAAATTAAATTTCTCACATCTTTTCCCCTTATCTATTAATAAGAAACTAAGTAAAAAAGACAAACTTTGTATTTTAATTGCAGGTAATAAAACCTCGCCCATAGAAAGCGATATAGAGCTCTACTCAAAAAGAATTGAAGCAATCAGGTGGTTCGAAACAAACCATCCTGAAAGTTTTGATTTGTATGGTGTGGGATGGGAACGGCGTAGGTTTGAGGGGCCTAGAGTGCTTCGAGCATTAAATAGAGTTCCCTTTTTAAGTGAAATTTATGCAACCTTAACTGGACATACTTATCCATCTTACCAGGGGCGGGTTCACAATAAAAAGGAAGTGATGGAAAAATACAAATTTTCTATTTGCTATGAAAATGCAAGAAATATTCCTGGCTATATTACGGAAAAAATATTTGATAGTTTTTTTTCTGGATGTATTCCTATTTACTGGGGAGCGAATAATATCAGTGATCACGTTCCAGATAATTGCTTCATTGACAGAAGAAACTTTTCGTCATACGAAGAATTGTATAATTATATTACTGAAATGAGCGATAAGCTTTATATGAGTTATTTAAATAATATTGAAAACTATCTAACAGACTCAAGAAGCTTTCAATTTACGGGACGAGGATTTTCTGAAACTCTAGTATTCAATATTTTGAGAGATGCTAATGATAAGTAAAATACTATATGTAGCTTTTAAGTATGAGTATGGAAAGAAAGATAATGGTAAGGCACTTAATTATAAAGCGTGGTATGAGAACTTTTTAGCGCTTGGCTATGAAGTTGACACAGTATTTTTTGATGACTTCTCTCACGCAGAATTACAAAGACAAATATTAGCAAAGGCTAATGAGATTAAACCCGATTTAGTCTTTTTTATTCTACAAAAAGATCAGGTTGATATTGAAACAATAAATAAGTTAACCAAACAGGGTTTCTTTTCTGTGAACTTTTTTGGTGATGATCAGTGGCGTTTCGATGATTTCACTTCTAAATTTGCCCCTCATTTTTCAGCATGCCTCACAACCGATAAATTTAGTATAGAAAAGTACCACCAAATAGGACAGTCCAATGTTATTCGGAGTCAATGGGCATCGTTAGACAGTCAGAATAGTTTCACACAGATTAGTTATAAGTATGATGTAAGCTTTATCGGGGGGCATGATCGTTATAGGGCATGGTTTGTTGATGCTTTAGATAAACGGGGCATTAAAATTCATTGTTTCGGACGAGGATGGTCCAATGGAAGGGTGTCTTATGAACAAGTAGAGGATATTTTCCAGCACTCGAAAATAAACCTTAATATATCTAACAGTGTAAATTACGATGCTAGGTATTTACTTTCAAGTTTAAAGTCAGCACTGTCAGGTTTGAAATCCATCTTAAAAAGTGGAAAAAATAGTAGTCAAACTAAAGCTCGTAACTTTGAAATACCGGTACAAGGTGGTTTTCAGTTAACGGATTATGTTCCTAGTTTGGATGATTATTTCACAATAGGTAAAGAATTGGTTTGTTATACCGATATTGATGAGGCTGAAAAATTGATTCGGTATTATTTAGATAATGAAATTGAGCGAGAGAAAATAAAATCAGCTGGTGTGAAAAGAGCACGAAAAGAGCATACCTTTAAACAGCGTATAATAGACTTCATGACCGAATTGGAAGAGATAAAAGATAATGATTGCTAGTAAAATTGAGGTAAAAGGTCTTATTGAACCTCATTTTCACAGTACGTTAGATGCGTGTGAATATAAAATTAATACATTATCCCCAGAGTCATTATTGACACATAATCGCTTTGATCTCGCCTTTAAGTTGTATTATCTTGATGGGTTAACAAACGACGATGAATTCTCGAAGCGTATTTATAAGGAGCATATTAGTGCTTTTACCTTCGGTGGCTTTACGGAACCAGGTAATAAAAATAAAAATAGTATTGAAAATTTCGAAGTTTCTTTTAAAGACACATACGAAAATATAAAAGTTAACGGTTTCGATCGCTCCAATACATTAGTCCCTTTATCTCAATGCGGTATTATCGTGAATGGTGCACATCGGGTTGCTTGCGCTATTCATTTAAATCAAAAGGTCAGTTGCGTGTCTCTTGCTGTTGAAGAGCAGGTCTATGACTACAAATTCTTTTACTCTCGAAATGTTCCAACAGAAATGTTGGATGCTGCGGCAACCAAATTTATAGAATATGCAAGTAATGTTTATGTCGCTTTATTATGGCCAACTGCTGTTGGTCATAATGAAAAATTAGAAGATATAATTCCTAATATAGTCTACAGAAAAGATATTACTGTTAATAAAAATGGTGCCCATAACCTACTATCTCAAATTTATTATGGGGAAGAGTGGCTGGGTAACGTTGAGAATAATTTTTTAGGCGCTGTTGGTAAGCTTGTTGAGTGTTTTAAATCATTCGATCCAATTCGAGTCATTGCATTTCAAGCTACTAGCTTAGAAGAAGTATTAATAGTTAAAGAAAAAATAAGAAAATTATTTGACGTAGGTAAACACTCTATTCACATAACCGACACGAAAGAAGAAGCAATTAGAACATCTAGGTTGGTATTTAATAGTAATAGTATTCATTTTATTAATTATGCGAAGCCAAATAAATATATTTCAACTCATAATAAAATTAATGATTTTAAATTTTTCATCAAAAAAAACAAATTGAATAGTAAAAGCTTGTTAATTGACTCTAGCATCATTTTGTCGGTTTACGGCTTAAGAGAAGCTAAGGATACTGACTTTTTTTGTGATGATAATAGTAAGCTTTCGTATAGTATAGATGGTATTGATACACACGATGAAGAGTTAGTTCATTATGATAAAAGTAAGAGGGAGATGATACATAACCAGCGTTACTATTTTTATTTTAATGATATTAAATTTATCTCATTCGACCTTCTCTATAAGATGAAAAAGAGACGGGCTGAAGAAAAAGATTTAAATGACTGTAAAATTATGGAAGCAATGATTGAGAGTAACCGAATTAAAGGTGCTTTAAGTAAGTTGAATCAACATATTTTTTATACAAAAAATAAGCTAAAAAATAGCATAATACAATCTTTAAAGAAATACGGTTTATATGAAATAGTTCGAATGGTATATAGAATAGTTAAAGGTGGTAATTAAGATAGGAAGGCCTCTATTGATACCACTACACATATCAACAGATACAGCTATTAAAAACAAACTACAGTTCACTATGTATCTCTTGTAAAAACACAAAGAAACAACAGTAGTGATTAAATTTAGACATTTATCTTTTGGATTATTATGGACCAACCACTTATCAGCGTTATTTTACCCGTTTATAACGGTGAAAATTTTTTGTGCGAAGCTATCGACTCTATTTTATGCCAAACTTTTACTAATTTTGAACTCATTATTTTAAATGATGGTTCGACTGATAATTCGCTAGCTATCGCACAAAAATATCAAGATCATCGGATCGTAATTAAATCCCATGAAAACATAGGCTTAGTGGCTACGCTAAATAAAGGGATAGCGCTTGCTAAAGGTGAGTATATAGCGAGAATGGATGCCGATGACATATCCCTTGAAAATAGATTTTATGAACAAGTTAAAGCGTTAGAAAGTGGAAATGATATAAGTGGTTGTCATTTTCACTTTATTACGGAATCAGGGCAATTAAGTAAATCTAGAGTGGTATCAGTAGATCCTGATTTTCAATCAGTGATTTTGACTAGATCTACTCCATTCGCCCATGGTTCTGTCATGATTAGAAAATCATTTCTCGTTGAAAATAATTTAAAATATAGTAATGAACAGCATACATCTGCAGAAGATTATAACTTGTGGGTTCAATGCTTTGAGCATGGAGCTAGAATTTCGAATGTTGACAAGTATTTGTTTATATATAGAGACTTTGATCTCTCCCTTTCCAAATTAAATGCGAAGGGCAATCTTAAAGACGCGCAAGCTATTTCAAGAGGATTTATAAGTAAAAACTTTATAAAAATTGAAAGTGAAGTTAATCAGCGTCTGTCTGAAAGCGCCACTTTAAATGTCTTTGAACAAGAACAGTTAGCTTTTTTTGTATTCAATACATTATTTAAACGACGCTTGTTTAAAACAAAATATTACTTACGTTTTATAGCACTTGATATAAAGTTAATTGCAGCATTTCGTTTTTTGAAAAATTGCTTTAGGTTATAACTACAGAGGTAATTCATGAAAGCGAAATGGTCTAATAATTTTGAGGTAGTAGATTGATGAATAAACGATTTGAGGCACTTGATGCTTTTAGAGGGGTATGTGCTTTATCTGTAGTCATGTTTCATATGCATTGGGTCGGCTCTATTACTGAGCTGGATTTTTTCAAAGGAAGTTCGATTTTTGTTGAGTTGTTTTTTGTTTTAAGTGGATTTGTTCTGGCTCATGGCTATGGCTTTAAGGAAAATCTTAACTTTAAAATATTTATGAAAGCGAGATTTTTCAGGCTATATCCATTACATTTTGCTATGTTTATTTTACTTATCATCTTTCAGCTTATTAAAGTGTTGGCTTATAATTATAGTGGATTAAGTTTTGGTGCCGTACCATTTACTGGGAGCTTTGCTTTTAGTGAAATAATACCTAACTTACTATTAATTCAATCTTGGACTCCACTTACAGAGTATTTGAGCTTCAATGAACCCTCCTGGAGTATAAGCATAGAGTTCTATATGTATGCTCTGCTCTTTTTCTCCATTGTTTTATTTAAATCTAAGCGAATATTATCTTGGCTTTTTATCTCGTTAATTGCTTTTATTCTTTTATTTTTTGAGTCTGAAATATTAGTATCCCCTGTTCTACGTGGTCTCTCTTGCTTTTTTGGTGGTGCTTTTACTTATGTTATTTATAAGAAAATATCCCATTTAAAACCATCATATATTTCAGGGAGTATAGTTGAAGTATTGTTGCTTTTTTGTATTGTATTGATTGTTCAATCACAAATGGAGTACCGTTCAATTGTTGCACCTATACTCTTCTTTTTTACAGTATTATTTTTTGCTTTTGAGTCAGGCGTTTTTTCAAAGCTGTTAAAAATAAAGCCATTGCAATACGCTGGTAAGTTATCGTATTCCATTTATATGACTCATATGGTTTTGTTCTTTTACATTGCTGCGATGTTCAAAGTACTTGATAAGTTTACAAACTTCGAAACTCGAATGATGGTTGGTGGTATTGAGTATATGAACTTGGGTAATGATATTTTAAATACTATAGTAGTTATTTTTATAATTACTGTTGTAATTTATATGTCAAGTTTAACTTATAAATACATAGAACTTAAGGGCCAAGAATTAAACAAAAAATGATTCCGCCACATCTTGTTTTTACTATGTGAGTCAATATTATCACTGGTTCTATTCAATGGATTAGTGTTAGTAGGCGTTTGGTTTAGGTTATTATGTTTTAATATCACTGGATACTTTGGTTTAAGATATGTAGTTGACCACTACAATAACACTATTATTAATAGAAAAAATCATGACTACAAAACGTAAATACCACAGCTACAACAAAGAATTTAAAGAAGGGAGACTTGCTCTTATTTTAGAAAATAACCATAGCGCTAGTCAAGGAAATAGCATGAAAATCCCAATTTCTAGTTGCTTCGTTTTTAAGGCGAACATGAAAATACTCACGTCACACAGCAAACGTAATATGGACGTTTATAGATACCACTACACAAAGTTAATCATGATTTTTGACCTGCAATCAGGGTGGGTAATCCCCCCGAAACTTAATTGGTTAAAGTGCTCACGTGAATAGTATTAATTATAATAAAACAGATAATTACTTAGTATTTTTCTTTGTTTTATCTCTCTTGTTTTCAGGAGCAAATGTTTACGCATTAGCATATCCAGTATTGAAAATCACCGTCTTTTTAGGTTTCATTGGTATGTTTTATCGTTTTTCATTTAATGTGAACAATGTGAAATCAAATGTTGTTATTCAACTGTCAATACTGCTGCTTTTTTTTTGGTGGTTTTTTTCAATTTTATCGTCAATGGTGCACACTAACAATGAAATGATTTCATTGGCTTTTAGGTATACTTCGTATTGTATTGTTTTTATATTTATTTCTTTTTTAAGAAAAGACGTTCCATATCTGTTTTATAAATGGTACAGCGCAATATTATATTACATCACAATATTGTCCTTTTTTTCTTACGTTCTCAGTGTCTTTAATCTTACTTCTATAGTTGAGCTTGCCTCTAGTGGAAATAGGGTTTATTTAACTACATTTTTTAATATTGTTATGTCTGATTCTATGACTACGCTAGGGGGGGGTACTTTCTATCGTTTTCAATCTATTTTTGAAGAGCCGGGTACGTTTGCATTTTTAATTCTTCCTGTGATCTATTGGTATAAAATTGTTGTATATAGCCGATTAAAATTCACCATTTTAATCATGGTGTTAGTTTCGACGCTGTCAGTTGGCGCTATGTTAACAGCAATTATAATTTTCCTTTTATATTATTCCATAAAAAAACCCTTATATTTTATACCATTTTTTATAGTGTGTTTTGTTGGGCTTACTTTTTCGTTAACCCTACTTCCAGAGTTTTCTGATTATTTATCTTACAAATTTGGCATCGGTAAATATGAAGGGCAGCACTCATCGTTTGGTTCTCGGGTGTTGGAAATATCATACGTGATTGAAATATTAACTTCGCATGTGTTAGGTACTGGGTTTTCCGCTGCCAATATGTTTTCAGTTTTCGGTAATAAATTTTCTGTCGGATTGTTTCGATTAGTTATATATTCGGGAGCTATTGGTGGGGGGGCTATTATTGTCCTTAATGTAGTTTTAAGTATTTACTCGGCACGACAATTGGCAAGTAAAAAAAATATATCTGTTTTTGTCGGCATGACTTTACTCACCTTTATATCTATGGGCCTACAAAGAAGTACATTCATCGATGGGTTTATGTTTGTTACTTTATTTGCATTTCTGTTAAAACTTAATTATGTTGAAGAATAATATGAAAAAATATCTAGCGTGTTCAGTATCTGTGATTATTCCCTTTTATAATGCGGCCGACTCGATTTTAGCAGCATTAAAATCAATATCCGCGCAAACGTTATTACCAAATGAAATTATTATTGTTGATGATTGCAGCAGTGAGAAAGACCATCTCTCATTGGAAAAAATCATTGACGTCTTTAATGCTGACTCAACTAGGCAAGTTCAAATAAAACTTATAACCCTCGATGAAAATAAAGGTGCTTCATTTGCAAGAAATATAGCAATAAAATATGCAAGTGCTAAATATTTAGCCTTTTTGGATGCTGATGACGTTTGGGCTAAGAAAAAAATTGAACTCCAATATAGCTTTATGGAAAGCCAAGGTTTGTTCATGACTGGACATGGTTATATTTTTGATTTGAAAAATGAAAAAATAATAGATAAACCTTTTAGCCATAGTGAAGTGAAAAAATATCAGTTCGTTTATACTAATCCTTTTTTTACGCCAACGGTTATGGTTCGTCGAGATGGCTTTAAGTTATTTGATGAATCTTTTCGAAGAGTTGATGATTATAAATGTTGGTTGGAAAATTTTGATTCTGGAAATATAGCCTTAATCCATAATAAGTTAGCTGGCGGCTTTAAACATCCCATTGGTGCCGGCGGGCTTACGGGCTCATTAAGTAAAATGCATTCGGCTTATATTCTGGTATTGGAATCCTTGTTTGAGGAGCAAGTTATTTCAACAAGATTTTATTATCTTGCCAAAGTGATTGAATTTTTTAAATATCCATTACGTATTATTCGCGCAAAGATTTAAAGTGTTTTTAAGTAGTTTCACAAATTAGGTAATATATGGTTCGTAATAATTTTGACTTTCTGCGTCATTTTCTTGCTTTTTCTGTTGTATGGCATCACTTCATTATTTTAACTAGTAGCGAACACTCGTTTATTATATTCGACGTGATTGATTCTAATATTGCGGTTAAAGCTTTTTTTGTTATAAGTGGCTTATTGATTTGGGTTAGTGCTAGTAGGACTTGTACAATTAGTGCTTATCTGATAAAACGTTTTTTTAGACTATACCCTGCACTTCTTTTTATTTTGGTTACCACCTCAATCACTAGTTTTCTCTTTTATGAGCAACATTTTATCGAGGTATTAAAGTATTTTTCATGGAATTCCATTTTTCTAAATTTTATGCATCCCTGTATAGGTGATGTGTTTGAAAAAAATGTATTGTGCGCAGTGAATGGGGCACTTTGGACCTTGAAACTGGAAGTTGCATATTACCTTTTTGTTGGAGCCGCTGTATTCTTTTTTAAGCAATATGCTTACAAGTTGATCGTTTGTTTTTCAATATTGTCTTTTGTTTTTGAAACTGGTTTATACTTTGTTCCTTCGCATCTTGAGTCTTTTGCTATTTTTTGGGAAAACCAAATACCTTTCAAATTTTACTACTTTGGATTAGGTGTAATTATTTATAATTATGAGAAGTCTATTTCTACTGTAAACTTGTTATTAGTATTTGTGGTTGGGCTAATTGGTTGGTTTGTTTTTAATGTTGATTTTTTGTTTTTGCCTCTTTTTGTTGTCTCATTTGTCTTTTTAATCGCTTTTCGAGCTCCTGTGATTAATTTCTCTAAATTTGGCGATATGTCTTATGGACTTTATATTTTTCATTTCCCCTTAATTCAGCTATTTGTTTATAACGATTGGTTAACAGGGAGTTTTTATACCGATTTTATAATTGTTATCTCTATTTTGTTGATATTGTCTCAGTTGTCTTGGATTTTCATAGAAAGCAAGTCGATTGGTTTTGGAAAAATGATCTTATCGAGGAAATGACACTATCAATAAATCATCTTTATTATGTAATTAACTTTGGGATTATCCTCGCTTGTTCTGCTTTATTGAAAGGTTTAGTTAGAGTTACTATTTAGTGATGACTATTTTAACTAGTACATACAATAGCCTGTTTATATGCTCACGATGACGCATGGATTAACTAGCTAAATAAAATTTAGGAATTATTATGATTTTGATTACCGGCGGTGCTGGTTTCATTGGCAGCGCAGTTGTGCGCCACATTATTCGCAATACAAAAAACTCCGTTGTTAATGTTGATTGCCTAACTTACGCAGGCAATGTCGAATCCGTTGCCCCTGTTTCGGATAGTGAACGTTACCATTTCGTACAAGCTAATATTTGTGATAGTAAAGCGATGGCTGAGGTTTTTGAAAAGTATCAGCCTACTGCTGTAATGCATTTAGCAGCCGAATCACATGTTGACCGTTCTATTGATGGCCCTGCTGAATTTATGCAGACTAATATTATGGGCACCTTCATTATATTAGAAGCAGCACGTAGTTACTGGTCAAAATTGACGGATGATAAAAAATTAGCATTTCGTTTTCATCATATTAGTACTGATGAAGTGTTTGGTGATTTAGGCGGTACGGATGATTTGTTTACAGAAGAAACATCTTACGATCCTAGCTCCCCCTATTCTGCTTCTAAGGCATCAAGTGATCATCTTGTCCGTGCTTGGCATAGAACTTATGGTTTACCTATTATTGTTACTAATTGCTCAAATAATTATGGGCCGTATCACTTTCCAGAAAAATTAATCCCACATGTTATTTTGAATGCTTTAGAGGCTAAGTCTTTGCCGATCTACGGTGACGGTAGCCAAATTCGTGACTGGTTATATGTAGATGACCATGCCCGTGCACTTTATAGTGTGGTGACTGAGGGCGTTGTTGGTGAAACTTATAATATTGGCGGACATAACGAGAAAAAAAATATAGAAGTGGTACAAACCTTATGTGAATTATTAGATGAGTTAGTACCTGCAAAAAATAATAAAAGCACAAGCCATTTAACGTCATACAGTGAGTTAATTACTTTTGTAAAAGACCGCCCTGGTCATGATGTACGTTATGCCATCGACGCCTCTAAAATTGAGCGTGAATTAGGGTGGAAACCCCAAGAGACTTTCGAAACTGGCATTCGAAAAACAGTTGAATGGTATTTAAATAATGACAATTGGTGGAAACGTGTTTTAAGCGGTGAATACCAACTTGCACGTATAGGAAATAAATAAGAATGGTTAATTACAAAGGCATTATTTTAGCGGGTGGCACAGGTAGTCGTTTACACCCGATCACGCTTGGTACTTCTAAGCAGTTATTACCAATATATAACAAGCCAATGATTTTTTATCCATTGTCCGTGTTGATGTTGGCTGGAATTAAAGAAGTCCTTATTATTTCCACACCAGAAGATTTGCCTAATTTTGAAAGAATGCTCGGCGATGGCCATCAATTTGGTATTGAAATTAGCTATAAAGAACAACCTTCCCCTGATGGTTTAGCGCAAGCATTTATTATTGGGGAAGAGTTTATTGGGAATGACAATGTAGCTTTGGTATTAGGTGACAATATATTCTACGGACAACACTTCTCCGAGAAATTACTCGCCGCAGCGAAGATGGAAAAGGGGGCGTCAGTTTTTGGCTATCACGTTAGTGACCCTAAACGTTTTGGTGTTGTCGAGTTTGATGAAAATGGTAAAGCACTCAGTATTGAAGAAAAACCAGAGTATCCAAAATCCAACTTTGCTGTGACAGGTCTTTATTTCTATGATAATGATGTTATTGAAATAGCAAAGTCGATTAAACCATCGCACCGTGGTGAACTAGAAATAACGGATGTGAATATCGCTTATTTACAGCGTGGCGACTTAAATGTTGAGCTCTTAGGTCGAGGTTTTGCGTGGCTTGATACCGGGACACACGATTCATTACTTGAAGCGAGTCAATTTGTACAAACGATTGAACATCGCCAAGGCTTTAAAGTAGCTTGCTTAGAAGAGATTGCATATGTGCAGGGCTGGTTAAGTAAAGAAGAACTGTTAATTCAGGCAGAAAAGCTAAAAAAGACGGGCTATGGTCAGTACTTGTTTAATATTGCCAATGGGATGATTTAATGAAATTCATTGATACTGAAATTGATGATGTAAAAATTGTAGAAGTGAATATATTTGGCGACGAACGCGGTTTTTTTATGGAAACATTCCGTGATGATGAATTTATGATTAAAACGGGAGCCAAACCCTTTGTGCAAGATAACCATAGTAAATCATCAAAAGGCATTCTACGAGGTTTGCATTATCAGAAAACTCAGACACAAGGTAAATTGGTGCGGGTTATATCCGGTGCTGTTTACGATGTGGCGGTTGATATGCGTGCCTCGTCACCTACCTTTGGTAAAGCCGTTGGCGTTGTCCTTTCTGCCGAGAATAAACGCCAACTTTGGGTGCCTGAAGGCTTTGCGCATGGGTTTTATGTAATGACAGATTCTGCTGAGTTTGTTTATAAATGTACTGATTATTATCATCCAGAATCAGAAGTATCGATTCTTTGGAATGATACAGACATTAATATTCAATGGCCTTTAGTCAATAATGAACCCCCAACATTATCAGATAAAGATACAAAAGGTTTGTTATTTTCCGAAGCACCTAAATTTGATTAAAGAGTAAATAAATATGAAGGTATTGGTTACAGGTAAAGGTGGTCAGCTTGCATGGGAACTAGAAAGGTTGACCCCTGAAAATTTCGATGTAACTTACTTAGGTCGCAAAGAATTAGACATTACAAATGAGTATTTAGTTAAAGAATTCATTGAAAACTTCAAACCTGACTTGGTCATTAATACTGCAGCTTATACCGCAGTCGATAATGCTGAAGAAAATGCTGAAGCCGCTTTTTCTGTAAATGAGTTAGGTGTTAAACACCTTGCGCAAGCTTGTAAATTAATTAATTCACGTATTCTTCATGTCTCTACAGACTTTATTTTTGATGGCACCAGTACTTGTCCGTATAAAACTGACGCAATCCCTAACCCTTTGAATATATATGGTACATCGAAATTAGCTGGTGAAAAGGTATTAAGTACAATACTTCCAGAATCTAGTGTTATCGTTCGTACTGCATGGGTGTATTCTTCACATGGTAATAATTTTGTAAAAAGCATGTTGCAGTTAATGCGAGAAAAACCGCAGCTTGGTATTATTTATGAGCAAGTTGGTACACCGACATGGGCAAAAGGTTTGGCGCAATGGTTATGGCTAATTGCCAGTAAACCTGATGTTACTGGGACTTATCATTGGACTGATGCTGGTATTGCTTCTTGGTATGATTTTGCAATTGCGATTCAAGAGTTAGGTCTTGAAAAATACTTGTTGAAAGAATTAATTCCTGTTTTACCGATTCCTAGTTCTGCTTACCCAACACCGGCTTTACGACCTGCTTTTTCAGTTATTGATAAAGCAAGTGCAGAGGAAATCTCGGGCTTGCGTACTGTGCATTGGCGGAAGCAACTGTCAATAATGATGGATGAATTGCTATGAATTTTTTTTCTAATAAATTGTACTTCGCTAAAGTAGGATACTGAGTAATGCCGCATATATATATATCCATCGTGTCGCATGGCAATGATAAAGATATTATGAGTAACACCAACCTGTTAGAAATCTGCCAGCTTGATTTTGTCACCGTGATTATCCGAGATAATGTTTCTAGTGATTGCCTTAAGCATTACTGCCTAGAGAAGGGAATTGAATATAACTGTTCTGCGGATACGTTAGGTTTTGGAGCGAATAATAATATTAACTTTCAAGTTGCTATGAAGCTTGGGATGAAAAAGTCTGATTGGTTTGTATTATTTAATCCTGATCTTGATATTTGCGCGTCAATGGTAAAGAATCTATTTTCTACAATATCGACCCAATCAAATCAAATTTTTGCAATAAACTTATATTTTGATGCGAAATTTGAGTTAATGGAGCATTCGTTAAGAAAATTTCCAACTTTCCTTTCTTTTCTTAATGTATTTAAAGGAAAATCTTTCACCGATGCCTATGATAAATTTAATTTACAAGACTTCTCAACCGTTGATTGGGCTGCGGGCTCCTTTTTAGTCATTCAAACTGAACTCTATGAAAAATTAAATGGTTTTGATGAAAATTATTTTATGTATTTTGAAGATGTCGACCTTTGCTGGCGAGCAAATAAGCTTTATGATCAAAGAGTGGTCTATTTAAAAGATATTAAAGCAACTCATCAAGGCGGCTATCAAAACAGAAAATTATTCTCAAAGCATTTTAGATGGTATTTTGTAAGTTTGATGAGGTTTCTTTTGAAAAGTAATTTTGGAAGCCAAAAATGAAAATACTATTAACAGGCTCTTCTGGCTTTCTTGGTAAAGAGTTAACCGCAAACTTATTACATGAAAATATAGAGTTAATCAGCCTAGGGCGAGATAAAGAGATACGTGATAGTGAAAATTATATTTTTGTTAATAGTATAGATACTAGTTCACAATTTAAATTGAAAGAAAAAAGTATCAATGTAGTTATTCACTGCGCTGCGCGTGTACATGTTATGGATGACAATTCGTCTGATCCGCTCGAGATGTTTAGAGAAGTAAACACTTACGGTACGCTTAATCTTGCTCAGCAAGCTGCTGATGCAGGAGTAAAACGGTTTGTTTTTATTAGCTCTATTAAGGTGAATGGTGAGTCAACAGAATTGGGTTTCCCATTTAAGCCTGATGATGAATTTATTCCCGTCGATCCTTATGGTTTGAGTAAATATGAAGCCGAAGTTGGCTTAAGAAAAATAGCTATCGATACGGGAATGGAAGTAGTGATCATTCGTCCTCCGTTAGTTTATGGTCCAGGAGTTAAAGCTAATTTTGCGTCGATGATAAAATGGACGAATAAATGTTTGCCATTACCATTAGGGGGGATCAATGGTAATAAGCGTAGTTTGGTTTCTGTCGATAACTTGGTTGATTTAATTATAACCAGTATTGAGCATCCTAATGCAGCGAATCAAACGTTCTTAGTTTCGGATGATCAAGATGTTTCAACAACTCAATTGCTTGTAAATATAGCGACCGCTTTATGTGTTCCAAATAGGCTACTGCCGGTTCCTAGTTTATGGTTTGTTTTAGCGGCTAAATTAATTGGTAAACCAGCTATATCACAGCGATTATGCGGGTCGTTACAAGTTGATATATCAAAAACTAAAAAACTGTTAAACTGGAAACCTCCATTTAGCTCTGCAGAATGTATGAAAAAAACAGCAGATGCTTTTCTTGAAAATTTAAGTATAAACAAGTAGAAGAAGTAAATCACAGATGAACTCAATTGTAATCCGCACCCTCGATTTCCTCATGGCTTTCTTTGGGTTGATCGCTACATTTCCCATTTTAGTTATTGTTCTTATTGTTGGCTATTTTGATACTGGTGTTCCCGTATTTATTCAAGAACGAGTGGGTAAAAATAAAAGAGTTTTTAAACTTATTAAATTTCGCACAATGTCGGTTGATACTAAATCGGTAGCTAGTCACCTTGCAAGCAGTGCGTCTATTACTAAACTAGGCTCATTTTTACGTAAAACTAAAATTGATGAATTGCCGCAATTAATTAATGTATTAAAAGGAGAAATGAGTTTTGTAGGCCCTCGTCCAAATTTATTTAATCAAGAAGAGTTAATTAATGAGCGTGATAAGCGAGGTGTTTATGATGTGTTACCTGGCATTACAGGGCTTGCGCAGGTAAATACCATCGATATGTCGACACCTAAATTATTGGCAGAAACGGATGAGAAAATGATTAAAATGTTTAATTTAAAAAATTATTTTAAATATATTATTCAAACTGTGACAGGTAGTGGCTCTGGTGATCGTATCGGTTGATTTATGAAGTTTAAGGGTTATGTTGAACCTTGTACTTTATTTTATGACTAGGAGGTTATGGTAAGGTGCTAGCGTTCATGCAGTTACATTTATTAACAACTTGTAGACTAATATCGTTGTATAATAGTAATAGTTTTTATTTTTGGAGATCTCAATGGAATTTATGAAATTCCTTTTTTCGTTATCCCGTTCTAATAAACGAATCTTTAGTGTTGCTATCGATTCTATTTTTTTAATATCAGCTTTCTGGCTTTCTTTGCTAGTTAGATTGGATACGGTAGACGTTTTTTTTGATTCTCACTATTGGCTCTTAATGTCAGTTGTTTGTCCTGTCAGTATTGTTGCTTTTGTTAAACTAGGGCTTTATCGTGCAATTTTAAGGTATATGGGATTGCAGGCATTAAGTGCCATTTTGTTTGGCGTATTGGCCAGTACACTTTCTTTAGTTATCGCATCGTATTTTGTTCAAATTGGCTTACCTCGTACTGTGCCTATTATTTATATGGCGTTTGCATTGGTTTTAATCGGTGGTTCTAGGGCTGTAGTTCGCTCAGTTGTTGGTTCCGGTGTGAAACGTGAAGGGGAGCCTGTTGTTATTTATGGTGCTGGCGTTAGTGGACGACAGTTGGTAACTGCTTTATCACAAAGTCATGAATATCGTCCTTTCGCTTTTGTTGATGATGATATTTCGCTACATGGTACTGTCATTCAAGGTGTTCATGTCCATTCTCCTAGTATTATCCGAAAATTGGTTAATCAAAAAACAGTAACCAAAATATTACTGGCGATGCCGAGTGCTTCAAATTCGAGACGTAAACAAATATTACTTGAGCTTGAGCCTTTGTCGGTACAAATTTTGACCTTGCCAGCGATGGCTGACTTAGTTAGTGGCAATAAGTTATATAGTGATATTAAAGAAGTAGACATTGATGACTTACTTGGGCGTGACACAGTTGCTCCTAATGACAATTTACTATCAAGTAATATAAAAAATAAAGTGGTGATGGTCACTGGTGCTGGCGGTTCAATAGGTTCAGAACTTTGTCGTCAAATACTAAAGCAGCAACCAAAAAAACTCGTATTGTTTGAGTTGTCAGAATTTGGACTTTATTCGATAGATAAAGAGCTAACGGAAACCTGTAAAGAGCTTGGGTTGGATATTGATATTATGCCAATGCTTGGTTCTGTTCAGCGAGAAACCCGGGTCCAAGCTGTAATGGAGTCTTTTAACGTCCAAACGGTGTATCATGCAGCGGCTTATAAACATGTGCCATTAGTTGAACATAATGTCGTAGAAGGTATTCGCAATAATGTTTTCGGTACTATGTATGCCGCAAGGGCCGCTATTGCAGCTAAGGTGGAAACTTTTGTTTTAATTTCTACCGATAAAGCTGTTCGTCCAACTAATATTATGGGCACGACCAAGCGGATGGCTGAGCTTTGTTTGCAGGCATTGGCTAAAGAATCGCACAACACACGCTTTTGTATGGTTCGTTTTGGTAATGTGCTTGGTTCTTCAGGTTCGGTAGTTCCGCTGTTTAGAAAGCAAATTGCACTAGGTGGCCCAATAACTGTTACACACCCTGAGATAACTCGATTTTTTATGACTATTCCTGAGGCTTCGCAATTAGTGATTCAAGCTGGTGCGATGGGCAAGGGCGGTGATGTTTTTGTGTTAGACATGGGCGAGTCGGTAAAAATTGTTGATTTAGCCATTAAAATGGTTCATTTGAGTGGTTATAAAGTAAAAGACAACAATAACTCTGACGGTGATATTGCTATTGAGTTTTCTGGCTTGAGACCTGGTGAGAAATTATATGAAGAATTACTTATTGGGGATGATGTAACAGGTACAGAACATGGCAGAATAATGAGTGCTCATGAGGCCATGTTACCGTGGCAACAATTTGAGGAGGTGTTAAAACGTTTAGATTTAGCTTGTTCGCAATTAGACCATGAGCTAATAAGAAAAATTTTATTGTCTACTCCCACTGGTTTTAATCCAACTGATGGTATTTGTGATTTAGTTTGGATGGCTAATCATCCAAATAATGATGCTAATAAAATTGTGCCACTAGTGTCATAATAATATGGAAACTATGATTTGAAAATAACAAAAGCAGTAATCCCAGTAGCTGGTCTAGGCACGCGGATGCTACCAGCAACAAAAGCAATTCCCAAAGAAATGCTACCCATTGTTGATAAGCCACTTATTCAATACATCGTGAACGAATGTGTTGCAGCTGGTATTAAAGAGATTGTGTTAGTAACGCACTCGTCTAAAAATGCGATTGAAAACCATTTTGATAAGTCGTTTGAACTTGAAACTACTCTAGAGAAGCGAGTTAAACGCTCGTTGTTGGATGAGGTGCAAGCGATATGCCCTAAAGGCGTCACCATTATGCATGTGCGGCAGGGCGAAGCGAAAGGGCTTGGTCATGCGGTGCTTAAGGCACGTCCTATTATCGGTGATGCGCCGTTTGTAGTGGTGTTACCTGATGTGATTTTAGATGATGCTACGGCTAATTTGAAAACTGAGAATTTAGCAGCGATGCTTAAACGTTTTGATGAATCCGGTGCTAGTCAAATCATGGTTGAGCCGGTGCCGATGGAGCTAGTTAGTAATTATGGTGTGGTTGATTGTAGTGGTCATGTTTTAGAGCCTGGTGAGTCGAAGGTGATGACGGCTGTGGTAGAAAAACCATCCGTTGATGATGCGCCATCCAATTTAGCGGTTGTAGGTCGTTATGTGTTGTCAGCTCAGATTTGGGATTTACTTGAATTTACACCACCGGGTGCCGGTGACGAAATTCAGCTAACCGATGCCATTGCTAGTTTAATGAAAGTTGAAACGGTTGAAGCGTTCCACATGACGGGTAAATCCCATGATTGTGGTAGCAAGCTTGGCTATATGAATGCTTTTGTTGAGTATGGCTTGCGAGATCCTAATTTAGGACCGGATTTTATTAAATCAGTCACTGAGTTGCTTAAGCAATATAAGTAATAATATCACTGATTTTGATGTTAAAATGGCAGCTTCGGCTGCCATTTTTCGTTTTAGTGGCGATGTTATCTATAGGGAGGATTTATGCAACAATATTATGAATTACGATGGCAACAGCGATTTCAGAATTTTGAAAAAGCTTTCTTGTTATTAAAAACTACCGTTGAGTTAACGTCTCCATCGGTGATTGAACGTGCCGGTATGATTCAATTTTTTGAAATGACCTTTGAACTCTCTTGGAAAGTGCTTAAAGATTATCAAGAAGAGGAAGGGTATATTATTAAAAGCCCTAGAGATGCTATTAAACAAGCATTTCAGTCTCAATTAATCGATAATGGTCAGCTATGGTTAGAGGCCTTGCGGGATAGAAATTTAACCGTACATACTTACCAAGAGCAAACCGCTATTGAAGTTGAGGATAAGATAAAAAATACTTATTTTTCTTTATTACAAGCGTTGTATTTAAGCCTGTCGGATGAACTATCTAATGACAACAGCTAAATTTAGTAACAACAACCATTGTAGTTATGGGGACATTGGATTCACCGAATTTCAGTATCAAGAGTTGATTCGGTTTATTGAAACGTTTCCTGATATTGAGCTGGTTAAAGTATTTGGATCACGAGCCATGGGCACCTACAAGAAAGGCTCTGATGCTGATTTAGTGGTGTTTGGTGATAATGTGTCTTATGAGACCATTACTGCACTTTCCTATGTGCTAAATGAGGAATCTATTTTACCGTATTACTTTGATGTGTTAGCGGGGAGTCAAATCAGTTCGGAGGCGCTAATTAAACATATTGATGAGCTAGGGAAAGTGATTTATCGTCAATGATGTTTCTATATGTTATTTATTTTTAAGGTGATAACAATGGTTGATGATAT
>SPKZ01002787.1_pt1 | contig 28243 bp, 32 predicted proteins | sample 2456571 | NCBI WGS metagenome assembly SPKZ01 (sample SAMN11192286, study PRJNA482655) | marine metagenome | biome: ENVO:00000447; feature: ENVO:00000244|ENVO:00000211|ENVO:00000569|ENVO:00002023; material: ENVO:00002151; isolation source: ocean water from marine abyssalpelagic zone ... | reverse complement strand
GGTGCCTCGACCCGGAATCGAACCAGGGACACGAGGATTTTCAATCCTCTGCTCTACCGACTGAGCTATCGAGGCAACGGCGGCTATTAAATAGATTTTGAGGGTTTAAGTCAACGTTTATTTGATAAATAGCCAAGTAATTGTTGCGGTTGCTTGAATTGTGCTCGTATTGTTTAAAATACCGCTCAAAAGCTATTTGTCTGGTGGTGTGTAGCCATCAATTTGTACTTCTTTGCCTTCAAACAAAAAATCGACCATTTGCTGCTCTAGAAATTTTCGGTCGTCGGGGCTCATTAAATTGAGCTTCTTTTCATTAATTAGCATGGTTTGTTTTGACATCCAACGGCCCCAAGCTTCTTTTGATATATTGTTAAAAACTTTTTTACCTAACTCTCCTGGTAATGATTGAAAATCTAGGCCATCGGCCTCTTGATTAAGATGAGTACAAAATATAGTGCGAGCCACAAGCTTCCCCTATGAATGATTAATTTGCTGTAATAATGATTGAGTCACGCTAGCCAGGCCAACTTGTTGGCCTGCGGCTAAGTTATACCAGAGTGCCTGTTGTGACTCCATCACAATGTTATCAATTATCCGTGGTAATTTTAAGTGGTAAGGCGTGATATCTAAATGATAATGGCTAAATGTGTGACGTAATGGCGTCAGCGCCTTGAGTTCACCCTGTGCGATGAGGTGCTCAACACTGTTTTCCATGATTTCAAGGGATTCAAATTCAGGAAAACAATGTAACGATCCCCAAATACCCGTTGGTGGACGTTTAATTAAGTGAACTTTACCTTCCGCTTCAATAATTAGCATGATGGTGCTTTTAACAGGAGTGACTTTTTTCGGTTTCGAGTTTGGAAATTCTTTAGTGCGCTCTTCTTTGAATGCGACACAGGTTTCCATCACTGGGCACACTGGGCATTGTGGTTTGCTACGACTGCATAAAGACGCACCAAGATCCATCATCGCTTGATTGTATTCACTGGTATTAGTGAGTGGTGTTAGTTCGGTGCTGACTTGCCATAGTTTCTTTTCTACTTTTGATACGCCATACCAACCTTCAATCGCATAATGGCGAGTTAAGACTCGTTTGACGTTACCATCTAAAATAGCATGGGGTTGATTGAGCGATAATGACAGTACCGCACCAGCGGTAGAGCGGCCAATACCGGGTAAATCTAATACTTGATCAAAATGGGTCGGGAACTCACCATGGTATTGATCGCGAACTATTTGGGCTGTTTTATGTAAGTTACGCGCTCGAGCGTAATAACCTAGGCCGGTCCACAGGTGCAATACTTGATCTGTCGGTGCATTAGCGAGGTCAGTAATTGTGGGGAACTGCTCCATAAAACGTTGATAATAAGGGATCACAGTCGCTACTTGTGTTTGCTGCAGCATTACTTCGGATATCCAGACCCGATAGGGGGTTTTATCTAGTTGCCACGGTAGTGTTTTGCGACCGTGCTCTTGATACCAAGAGATAATTTTTTTAGAAAATGTATTTTGGCTCGACATTGTTTATAATTCTTTTTTATTATTGATAATAACTCACGGCGACGAGTGTACCGCTGCCGATTAGCTATTGCCATCGAATTACAAATATAGGTAGAACTCATCACCATGACTGAGCAACGTAACAACGACAACCTCGAGCAAAAGATTAAAGAGGGTGTCTATATTCGCACTATTCGTAGTTTTGTTAAACGCGAAGGTCGTTTAACCAAGGGCCAACAAAATGCATTAGATCAGCATTGGGATCTGATGGGCTTAGATCATGAGAATGGGTTAATTGATTTTAACCAGATATTTGGTAACGACAACCCTGTGATTGCTGAAATTGGCTTTGGTATGGGCAAGTCATTGGTTGAGATGGCTAAAGCGGCACCTGAAACAAATTTTATTGGCATTGAAGTGCACACTCCCGGTGTTGGTGCTTGTTTGGCTTATGCTGCCGAATTAGAAGTGACTAATTTACGGGTTTATTGCCATGATGCTATTGCGGTGCTTGCTGACTGTATTCCTAAGGATAGTTTGTCTTGTATGCAGTTGTTTTTCCCTGATCCTTGGCATAAGGCGCGTCATCACAAACGCCGGATCGTGCAAAGTGAATTTTCCCAAAACATTCGTAGCAGTCTTAAGCTTGAGGGGATATTCCATATGGCCACCGACTGGGAGAATTATGCAGAACATATGGTTGAGGTGATGAATGCACAAGAAGGCTATCAAAACATAGCTACTAAAGGCGATTATATTGAGCGTCCAGAACATCGCCCATTAACCAAATTTGAAGCCCGAGGTCATCGCCTTGGTCATGGCGTTTGGGACATGATGTACCAACGAACTAAATAAATTAGCATGATGCTAAATCATGCACAGTAGACTACAATGCTAAGCAATTAGCAAAATATTATGATTATTAAGGAAATACCATGAAAGAGAACGCTAAGCGTAATACACGTCTTCGTAAAAAATTACGGGTTGACGAATTCCAAGAGTTAGGTTTTGAAGTAACTTGGGCCTTTGCGAAGGGTACCAACGATCAGCAAATTGATCAGATGGTCGATAAGCTAATTAATGACGTTATCGAAGTTAACAAGTTAGGTTTTGCTGGCGGTGGCGATTTGGTATGGGAAGGTTTAGTTTGTACTCAGCAACTTGGTCAATGTACCGATGAGCACCGCGGTGCTGTTCAAGCATTCTTAGAAGCTAATGGCGCAACCGATATCGAAGTAACACCATTGTTCGACCTTTGGTGGGGCTAATCATCGATTAGTTACGTCAGTCAATATCATCAATCCATGGTGATATTGACTAAATTATTTCGTTACTCATGGTTCTTTCTTTCTCTATCTTTTTGTTATTTCATTGTTTTTTAAATTTGGTCTTAATATTGCTATAAGTAGCTATAATTATTATTAAAATCAGGATGACAACATGAAAACTAAATTAGCAATAACCCTAGCCGCCTTATTATCTACCTCTGCAATGGCTCATAATAGCCAGTCACATCACAATATTGACGCCAGCTGCAATGTTAGCTTAGAGCATAGCGTGAAAGTTACTCCACAGTTTATCCAAGTATTAGACGGTGAAAAAACACTTTATCGTATCACCGATGACGCACAGTTATTTATCGAAGGCGATAAAGTCGGACTTAATGATCAGCAACAAGCGCTAGTGAAGCAGTATCACGCTTTAATGCAAGAGTTAGCGCCGCAAGTTGCAGAGCTTGTGACTCAAGGGCTAGCGTTAGCCAATGAAGCGGTCACCACCTTATTTGGAGAAATGTTTGGTGACGATGCCCAGATGCAACAAAAGCTGCAACGGATATCCGATAAATTTGAACAGCGCTTTGGGCCATTAATGAATAATGATGACGGCGAATATTTTTTATCGAAAGAACATGTCGATGCTGCTGGTGATGACTTAGGTCAAGAGTTAGAGCAAGAGATTAAAGGGCTGGTTAAAGAGTCTGCCGGTCAAATGCTAATGTTTATTGGTAAAATGATGATGAGCGGTGAAGGAGATCTTAATAGCTTTGAGCAAAAAATGGAAAAATTTGGTCGAGACATGGAGATTAGAGGTAAAGCTCTTGAGCGTGAGGCTAATCAAATGTGTTCACAAATGGAACGTTTAGAGTTAATTGAAACCCAGCTGCAACAAAGTATTCCCGAGTTTTCAGGTTATGACTTAGTCAAGGTGGAAAAAATTTAATCTTAAGATTTTCTTGAATAATCTAACCAGCTATCCGATGATATCACTTTAATGGTTCGTCGGATTTTTTTATGACTAAATTTATGCTCTCACTATTATTGTTTGTTCCTATGTTGGTGCAGTCGCAGTCAATAACGGCGCTATATCGTGTGGTAAAGGTTCAGCATGTTTATAAGTTAGTCAAACCCAAATGTGTTGAGGTTAAAAAGACAAAAAAAAACGAGGCGGTCACTTGTGACAAAACCTTGCACTGGCGGGTCTATTATCGGGCGGTAAGTCCTCATATTACCTTGCAAAAACATCAAGTGTTACTGGATGATGAGCCACCACAAATTAATGCGGTGACTCAATTGACCATTGAGCTATAAATTAAAGAGTCTTAGCGATATATTTTTCAACTTGTTGTTGTAAAATATTTAATGGTACAGGGCCATTTTTCAAGATCACATCATGGAATTCTTTGATTGAGAATTTAGCCCCGAGCTTATCTTTAGCTAATTGACGTAATTCTAAAATCTTTAACATCCCAATTTTGTAAGCCGTCGCTTGTGATGGCATCACAATATAACGCTCAATCGCCTTGGTAACATCACCAATTGGATTGGGTGTGTTTTTTGAGAGGTAGCTAATCGCTTGCTCACGGGTCCAGCGTTTATCGTGTAGTCCAGTATCGACAACTAAGCGACAAGCACGCCATAACTCCATCGCTAAACGACCAAAATCTGAATAGGGATCTTGATAAAACCCAATCTCTTTTGGTAAAAACTCCGAATATAAACCCCAACCTTCCGAGTAAGCCGTGTAATGACCATATTTACGGAATTTTGGCACATTCTCTAATTCCATTGCGATGGCGATTTGCATATGATGACCGGGAATGCCTTCGTGAAAGGCCAATGCTTCCATCTGATATTTTGGCATGTCTTTCATATCATAAAGATTGGCATAATAATAACCGGGGCGAGAACCATCGGGAGCCGGACGATTGTAAAAGGCTTTACCCGCTGATTTTTCGCGGAAGGCTTCCACTTGTTTTACCACTAAGTCAGCTTTAGGCTTGACAATAAATAGCTCATCAAGACGACCTTTCATGGTATTGATGATTTTGGTCGCTTGAGCTAAATATTGCTGCTTACCTTCTTCGTTGCTGGGATAATAAAAACGTGGATCATCGCGCATAAAGTCGAAAAATTCAGATAAGTCACCTTTAAAGTTTACCTGACTCATGATTTGACGCATTTCGCCATGAATTCGTGTGACTTCGTCCAAACCTAACTGATGGATTTGCTCAGCGGTTAGGTCAGTGGTAGTGGTTTTCTGTAAGGCGACTTGATAAAATTCATCACCCTGAGGAAACTTCCACGCACCATCATCATGGCTTGCTCGTGATTGTTGTTCACGTAAGTAGCTAATCAAGGTGGAATAACCAGAACGAACATTAGTCAGTAAAGCCACTTCAGCTTGGCTGATTAATTCCGATTTTTCCGGTGAAGTAATATCTAGCTTCGCGATTTTTGTTTTAAAATCGCTGAGTAATGGACTATCAGCCTTTTTATCAAAGGGTGCACCGCTGATGATATTAATGGAGTCTGAAATAACATGATCATAGACAAAGTAGGGCGCCATTACCCCTTTATCTTCTCGTATCTTTAATGAGTCAGTTAATTGTAGCATCAGTGTTTTCATGCCATTTAAACGACTAATATAAGCATGAGCATCGGTAATATCGGTAATGCGGTGAGCGTTAATTAAAAAACTAACAGCGCCGGCGTGAAAGCCGTGCATTTGATTGACTGGGTAGTTGTGATAGCGCCATTTAAAACCAGCGATATCATCGGTTAATTTCTTTTTAAACAGGGTGTAGCTGAGTAAGGTTTGCTGATCAAGTAATTGCGGATTGATTGCTTTTAAACGTAGCAGATTGGCCTTAGTTGTTGCATGATCAAGTTGATCTTGTTGCTCAGTGAGTTGGTCCCATTTGCCATAATCTTTTTTTATCCCCATATAGGTTTGAGCCATTGGTGATGCCATTAGATTTTCTTCAAAGACCAGTTCAAATAATTGATTAGCCTTGGCCGATTCTTGCGTTATTTGTTGTTGTGATACTGTTTTTTTGATTGACGCAATGGTCTTTTTATCAGTTGATGTTAACTGATTATTGATGGGATCCGTGGTAGTAATCGTATTACTACATCCTGCTAGCATCACTGCGCCGATTGTCAGCGCAATAATATTTCTTTTAAAAGTCATATTTTAAACCTAATTTAATCCATAAATAAATCGAGCAAGCTATTTAAAAAACGTTGCCCAAGCACGGTAACTTGCCAATGGGTTGGTGTTTCTGTTAGTAAACCTTTATTGATTGCAACGTCTAGCTGCGATCTAACGGTTTGGTCGCTTAGGCCGGTAAAATCAATGAAATCTTGTCGTGGACAAGCTTCAACTAACCGAAAGCGATTCATAAAAAATTCTAATGCTAAATCTTGTTGTTCAATATACCAGCTTTGAGACAAATATTGTTGCTTAGGATCTAAATAGCCTTTGGGGTGTTTAACTTTAGAGCCGCGAAGGATTTGCCCTTTATCTGGCTCAGTAATTTTAGAGTGCGCACCACAACCAATGCCTAAGTAGTCACCAAAGCGCCAATAGTTGAGGTTATGTTGACATTGGTAGCCTGCTTTCGAAAAAGCCGAAATTTCATATTGAGAATAACCCGCGGCCGCTAATATTTCACGCCCGGCATCGTAAATATCAGCCAAAATATCATCATCGGGCAACGTTGGCGGTTTTGAATGAAATTTAGTATTGGGTTCAATGGTTAATTGATACCAAGAGAGGTGCGGTGGCGCAAGTTCAATTGCTTGTTTCAAATCAGCCAACGCATCGCCGACCTGTTGTTTTGGTAACGAGTGCATTAAATCAATATTAAAGGATTGTAACTTAAGCTCTGCTGCTTGTTTTGCGGCATTGATGGCTTCATTACCATCATGGATCCGGCCTAAAATAATTAACTTATCCGCTTGAAAACTTTGAACACCAATGGATATTCGGGTGATCCCCGCTGCTTGAAATTGCTTAAAGCGACCACTTTCAACCGTCCCCGGATTTGCTTCCATCGTGATTTCAAGATCAACAGGGCTCGGGATCATTGCTTTAACCCCGTCGAGTAAGCGTTTCATTTGGCTCGGCTCAAGTAAACTTGGGGTGCCACCACCTATAAAAATAGAGCTTAATTGGCGTCCTTGGACTTGCGATAAGTCTTGGCTTAAATCTTCAAGTAAGGCATCGACATATTGGCGATGGGGCAGTTCGTCTTTTAGTGCATGGGAGTTAAAGTCACAATAGGGACATTTCTCGACGCACCAAGGAATGTGAATATATAGGCTAAGCGGTGGTAATTTTAACATTAACCGTTGCTCTGCTCTGATTGATTCAGCTGGGCCGTTAGCTGTGGCAGCAATTGCAGCAACGCCTGAGCACGATGACTAATGGTATTTTTAACGGCTTTGCTTAATTGGGCACTGGTACATTTTTGGTCATCGACGTAAAAAATCGGATCATAACCAAAGCCCGATAAGCCCTGCTGATCTTGAGTAATATGACCATTCCAAAAGCCTTGGCAGATGATTGGTGTTGGATCATCTGCACTGGCCATGTAGACCAAAACACAAACAAATCGGGCTTGACGTTGTGCCGGTGGCACATCTTTTAAGGTAACCAGTAGTTTGTCGATATTGGATTGATCCGTCGCATTATCGCCACTGTAACGGGCCGAATAAATGCCCGGAGCACCACCTAATGCCATCACTTCGAGTCCAGAGTCGTCGGCGATCGCTGGTAATCCGGTTAATTGGGCGGCATGACGGGCTTTGATAATCGCATTTTCAATAAATGTCGTGCCAGTCTCAGGCACTTCAGGCACCTTAAATTCACTTTGTGGCACGATGTCGATATTAAGAGGGGCTAACATACTAGCAAGTTCTTTGACTTTACCGATGTTACCGGTGGCTAAAACAAATTGGATCATGGATGGAAAACCTACATTGAATAGTCACCATCGCACCCTAATTAAAGGGGCGACGGCGACGGGTGATTGGTATTAATCGGCGTAAAACTGCTGCTTAAAGCGTATTTTACTATTAAGGCCATCACGGTTAACAGCATTAATTGAAATGGTAAAACGTTCTTCATTACGAAATGGCAATTCAGCAATATAATAAATGGCTTTGCCTTCTATTATTTCTTTAAACTCTAGTACCTTAGTGTTTCCCGTTAAGTTAACCGCCTTGCCCGTTAATTTTCCTCGGACGGCTGGATTACCAGTCACTAGTGTATCAAGTACCGAAATATTAACAAAGGCATTGTAACGTGAACGTTTGATGCCGTAATTTTTTGATATTTCCGGAGTGATAAAAGTCGTACTTAATGCCATGTAGTGAATTTGATAACGGCCTGATTGCTGAAACTGTCCTCCTTCTTCAGCAAAACTAGCGCTCGAAGTTAACAGTAAAATAGCGGTAATAAATTGCGTTAAATACTTCATGATGACTTCCTCTGTTTATAAAACTGACCAGTAAGGGATGTATTGGCTAAATAAAATATTAATAAAATTAAGACCGACAAACATAATGATCATCGATAAATCAATGCCGCCAATGCTTGGAATAATTCGGCGAATTGGTGCTAATAAAGGATCGGTTAATTGCGCCATTAAGAATTCTATCGGGTGGCGCCCTTGGCTAACCCAGCTCAAAATTGCGCGGATAATCATGATAAAGAAGATCATGAATCCAATTTTTTTAGCGACTAGCACCAAGGCTAATAAGGGTAATACCGGTAATTGAATCGCTGCGCCCGCAATCAGCGATAGGACGCCAAACTTAGCACCAGCAACGAGAATAGCTAATACAACTCCCGCCATATCAATACCCAACACGCCTGGAATGACTCGGCGCATAGGTACTAAAATAGGATTTGTTGCTTTGACGACAAATTGGCTCAGTTGATTATAAAAATCAGCTTTAGATAATTGTAACCAAACACGTAAAATAATAATCATTAGATAGAGATCAAAAACAAGATCAATTAAGTAACTCAGTGCATTCATTAGTGGATTATTTCCTATAATTAAAATTGTTTAGCCATTTCTTGGGCGCGTGTAACCGCACTCGACATTGCATCATCGACAATCTGTTCAAAATTATGCTGTTTAAAAGTCTCAATTGCGGCATGAGTGGTGCCGCCTTTTGAAGTAACCTGTTGGCGTAATTGTGACAGTTCTAAATGGTTATTATGGCGGACCATTTCGGCAGCGCCTAGTGCCGCTTGTTGAATGAGTTTACGAGAATCTTCAGCGCTCATGCCCATTTTCATCGCACTTTGTTGCATATATTCCATCATCAAGAAAAAATAAGCAGGAGAACTACCTGAGCAAGCGGTGACAGTGTCAATGTCTGACTCTTGTTCTACCCATAATATTTCACCAACGGATTGCAGTATTTGCTCGGCAATTAATCGGTCATTGATTTCAATATTATCAGGGGCATAAATGCCGGTCATTCCTTTACCTAGCAATGAAGGGGTATTTGGCATTGATCTGATTAAACGAATTGGTTGTTTAAAATAGTCATTGTAGCGTTGACTTAGTACACCGGCGATAATCGAGATAAATAGTTTATCCGCAAGTTTAGGCGTGGCCATTTCACTGGCTACCTGGGCTATCATATGGGGCTTAACGCCTAAAATAATAACATCAGCCCAAGCAAGTGCATGGTTGTTATCATTGGTCGTCTCTATCCCAAAATCCTGCCGCAATTGGTCTAATTTATCTTGGCTAGGGTTTGACGCCATAATTAATGAGGCTGGGTAATGTTGCGCGCATAGGCCACTAATAATACTGCGTGCCATGTTGCCAGCACCAATAAAGGCAATTTTTTTCTGTTCCATATTTTGCTTCACTTATTTTGTTTGACGTTGTCCAAAAATGGCACTGCCAATTCGAACCAAGGTTGAACCATGTTTAATCGCCAGTTCAAGGTCATTGCTCATTCCCATTGAGAGGGTATCTACTGTAGCAAATTCTTGTTTTAAGTGTTCAAAAAGTTGATTCATTTGACTAAATTCGTTGGTTATTTTTTCAATATCATTTCCTTTACCACCAATAGTCATGATGCCACGTAGTGTTAACATCGGCATGGTTGATATTTGCTGAGCTAAGGACATGAGTTCGCCGGGTGCAATGCCTGATTTGGAACTTTCATCACTAATGTTAATTTGAATACAAACATTTAATGGCTTCATATGTGTTGGGCGTTGACTATTTAAACGGTTTGCAATTTTTAGGCGGTCGATGGTATGAACCCAATCGAAGTGCTCAGCTACCGCTCTACTTTTATTGGATTGCAGTGGACCAATAAAGTGCCAATTTAATTCTAAATTATCGAAATATTGAATTTTTTCAACGCCTTCTTGCACGTAGTTTTCACCAAAACAACGTTGGCCTTGCGCTATCGCCTGTTCAATATCAGCGATTGGCTTTGTTTTACTCACGGCTAATAGCCCAACCGTGTCTTTAGCAATACTGTATTTTTTTTGAATTGAAGCTATTGAGTTTATTGCTGAATTTAATCGTTCTGTTATTGTAGTCATATCATTATTTATTTTAGGTTAATCATTTTATGGATATTACGGAATTACTAGCATTTAGTGTAAAGCACAATGCCTCAGATTTACACCTTTCTGCCGGTGTACCACCAATGATTCGTGTTGATGGTGAAGTTAGAAAGCTCAATGTACCGCCGCTAAGTCACAAGGACGTTCATAGTTTAATCTATGACATTATGAATGATAAACAACGAAATGATTACGAAAAACACCTAGAATCTGATTTTTCGTTTGAAGTACCCGATTTAGCGCGCTTCAGGGTTAATGCCTTTGTGCAAAACCGTGGACCTAGTGCCGTATTTCGTACTATCCCTAGTGAAGTACTCACCCTTGACCAAATTGGTGCGCCAGAGATTTTCACTAAGATATCTAACTTTCCGCGTGGTTTGGTGTTAGTGACTGGACCGACCGGTTCAGGTAAAAGTACCACCTTGGCGGCGATGATTGATTATATCAATGAAACGCGGCGCGAGCATATATTGACCATTGAAGATCCCATTGAATTTGTACATAAAAACAAACAGTGTCTTATTAATCAACGTGAAGTTCATCGTGACACTCACAGTTTTGATAATGCCCTGCGTAGCTCATTACGTGAAGATCCTGATATTATTTTAGTCGGCGAAATGCGTGATCTCGAAACCATCCGACTTGCACTAACGGCTGCGGAAACGGGTCACTTGGTGTTTGGGACGTTACACACCACCTCAGCAGCAAAAACTATTGACCGTATCGTCGATGTTTTCCCGTCTGCGGAGAAGGATATGATCCGTACGATGCTGTCTGAGTCATTACAAGCCGTTATTTCGCAAACATTGATTAAGAAGGTTGGCGGTGGTCGAATTGCAGCCCATGAAATTATGTTAGGTACCCCAGCTATTCGTAATTTAATTCGCGAAGCTAAAGTGGCGCAAATGTACTCAGCCATTCAGACCGGGATGTCATTTGGGATGCAAACCTTAGATCAATCATTATCGAAATTGGTTAATCAGGGACTGATATCTCGTAGTGATGCCGAAGCGAAAAGTTCAGGTAAAGGAACTCTATAGTTATGCCACTACAAGTTAATCAACTGCTGCAAATTTTGACGGACCGCCAAGGGTCTGATTTATTTATTTCAGCCGATGCTAAACCTAGTATTAAACTCAATGGTGATATTGTTCCTATCGCTGACGAACCATTAAGTGAAGAAGAATCATTGGCCATGGTTTATAGCGCGATGAATGAAAAACAACGTCAAGAGTTCGAGAAAACCCGAGAATGTAACTATGCGTTAGCGATTGATGGTTTAGGACGATTTAGGATTAGTGCATTCTGGCAACGTAATATGGCTGGTTTTGTGGCGCGACGGATCGAAACCGAAATTCCTGAAATGGACGCGTTAAAATTACCGCAAATCCTTAAAGATGTAGTGATGTCTAAACGCGGTTTGTTAATTATGGTTGGGGCGACAGGCACAGGTAAGTCAACTTCATTAGCGGCGATGATTGGCTATCGTAATCGTCACTCAAAGGGCCATATTCTAACCATCGAAGATCCGATTGAATTTATCCATGAGCATCGAAAAAGTATTGTTACTCAACGGGAAGTTGGTATTGATACTGAATCATTTGATGCGGCAATTAAATCGGCATTACGCCAAGCTCCGGATGTTGTTTTAATTGGTGAAATTCGTACTCAAGAAACCATGGAGTTCGCACTGACCTTTGCTGAAACAGGACATTTGTGTGTTGCTACCCTACATGCTAACAATGCCAACCAAGCGTTAGAGCGAATTATGCATTTGGTTCCTAAAGAAAAGCATGCTCAATTGTTGTTTGATCTATCATTAAATCTACGGGGTATTGTTGCTCAGCAGTTGGTGCCAACCCGCGATGGACGGGGGCGAAGAGCAGCAATTGAAGTGTTATTAAACTCATCGCGAGTGTCTGACCTTATTGCTAAAGGTGAACTTCATCAATTAAAAGAAACCATGGCTAAGTCGAACGAGCTCGGGATGCAAACATTCGACCAAGCGTTGTTTAAGTTATATAAGAGCGATGAAATCAGCTATGCCGATGCTTTGCATCACGCTGATTCGCCAAATGATTTGCGTTTGATGATAAAATTACAAGATGATAATCCAACCACCAACAGTGTGTTGGATGGTGTAACCATTGATTTAGAATAACACTTTAATAGTTAAGTTGGTTTGAGATTCAGCACTGATTTTCAAACCAACTTTCTAAAATAAGCACCGCTGAGACGCTATCTACCTTGCCTTTGGTTAATTTTTTATAACCCCCCAGCTCAAATAATCGCTCCTTAGCTTCAACAGTGGTTAATCGTTCATCATGGGTGATCACCGGAATTTTGAACCGACCAAATAAGCGTTTCGAGAACTTACGAGCACGGACGGTTATTTCTTGATCCGTACCATCCATGTTAGTGGGTAATCCGACCACTATTTGACTTGGTTGCCATTCTTTAAGAATCTTTTCTATTTGATCCCAGTTTGGAATGCCATCTTGTGCTTTTAATGCGCCAAGGGGGCTGGCAGTACCAGTAATCTGTTGACCAATAGCAACACCAATGCTCTTAGTGCCATAGTCAAATGCTAACAAGGTTGTCATGATTTTTATTTCTCGTGATTCGGTATTGGGATTAACCGTGACCTATTTGTGAATTTAATTGCCAAGGAGCAAAGCCTAGTTGCTTGGTGGCATGCTCCCAACGCTCCTCTGGCTTGATATTAAAGATAATATTTGGGTCCGCACTAATGGTTAGCCATGAATTCTCGACAATTTCTTGTTCTAATTGTCCTGCCGACCAGCCTGAATAGCCTAGAGCTAACAAATATTTTTCAGGCGCGGCATCGCTGCCCATCACTGCTAGAATATCTTTTGAAGTGGTGACCATTAACTCCTGTGACAGCTGCACACTGCTAGTCCAAGGAATTTGTGGACTATGAAGGACGAAGCCTCGATCTGGGCTGACCGGACCGCCATTGAATACATGATTGTTGAGGTTGTCAGGATTAACGCAATCACTGGCGACTTCAATTTTCTCGAGTAGTTGCTTTACCGTTAGTTGACTAATCGGCTGATTAACAGCTAGGCCCATCGCACCGTTTTCATCATGTTCACAAATATAAATAACAGCACGATGAAAATATGAGTCATTAAGACTCGGCATGGCAATTAAAAAATGATTTTGTAAGCTCTGCATATATTAAAATATTCTCAGTTAGCGCTAACCGCCGGCTAATTTTACGGTGAACTTCTTTTTCTCAAGGAAACTCTTAATAACTTCTCGATTATCTCCCTGAATTTCAATAATGCCATCTTTTACTGAACCTCCGCAACCACAAAACTTCTTTAAATCTTTGGCGAGTCCCTTCAACGCTTTAGCATCAAGCAGTAAACCGGAGATGGTAATAACCCCTTTACCCTTGCGACCCTTGGTTTCGCGGCGGATCCGTACGATGCCATCGCCTGTTGGCTGTGATTCTTGTGGTTTATTCGGGCTAATTCGACCACTATCGGTTGAAAAGACCAAAACAGCATCATCATTGATCATTTTGTTATCCTAAGATTCAGTTTCTTGATTGATTATCGTAATAGTTTATCAGAGCTTGATTATTAGAACAGTAATTTAGTCAGTCGTTGTCACACCAACACTTGCCTTTTTAGCAACTTTAGGTAAGGATCACTCATTGCATCTATTTAATCAGAGTATCAAGGTTAATTAGATTATTTTTAATGGATTAAGTGGATCATGAAATTTTTTACGATAACACTCATCATTTTGTTGGTATTACTACAGCAGCGCCTGTGGTTTGGTAAAAATAGCTGGCCGGATTATCAAATCCTAAAACATGAAATACTTAGCCAGACCAAAGCCAATGATCAATTAAAGGCGAATAATCAATTACAGTATCGTGAAATAGCTGATTTAAAGAATGGTCTAGAGGCCATCGAAGAACGGGCTCGCAATCAACTTGGATTGATTAAAGATAACGAAGTCTTTTTCCGAATAATAGAATAATAGAAATAAACACAACAATGACCCAAAAATTACCTTTATATGGCGTGGTACCTGCTGCAGGTATCGGCTCTCGTATGGCCGCGACGATACCTAAGCAATATTTAACCATTGCTGGAAAAACCATTATTGAATTGAGCTTAGAGCCATTAATCAGTCATGACGAGATAGACAAGATTGTGGTGGCAATTAATAAACACGACCAATGGTTTGAACAACTCGCGATTGCTTCTCATCCTAAAATTATCACTGTGATTGGTGGTGGTGAAAGAGCCGATTCGGTGTTAGCCGGCTTAAATGAACTGCCGCCACAAGGGCGGGTGTTAGTGCATGATGCTGCTAGGCCTTGTTTGACGGTTGAGGATCTTGATCTGTTAATTAATAGTCAACAGGCCGGTAAAGGCGTGATACTTGCTAACATTGTTCGAGATACCATGAAACGTGGCACCACAAATGGCACCATAGAGCATACCGTTGATCGTGATTTGTTGTTTCATGCCTTAACGCCACAATTATTTGATTTAAAAGCATTGCGCACCACTTTAGCTCAAGCGTTATCGCAGCAAGTGACCATTACTGATGAAGCCTCTGCGATGGAATGGGCAGGCTTTCCCGTCAAGTTAGCGATTGGGCGTAGTGACAATATAAAAGTGACACGTCCTGAAGATTTAAATTTAGCCCAACTGTTTTTAACCCAACAGCAACGTATTAAGTAGGAAGTAAAATGATAAGAATAGGTCATGGCTTTGATGTCCATAAATTTGGTGGCCCAGGTCCAGTTATTATTGCCGGTGTTGCGATTGAACATGCTCAAGGTCTCATTGCTCACTCTGACGGTGATGTTGCACTGCATGCATTAGCAGATGCGCTGTTAGGTGCTTGTGCAATGGGAGATATTGGGCATCACTTTCCCGATACCGATGATGAGTACAAAGGCGTTGATTCCCGCATTTTATTACGTCATGTGTGGCAGCTGATTATCAAAAAAGGTTATCAGTTAGCAAATTTAGATCTGACCATTGTTGCGCAAGTACCAAGAATGGCCCCTCATATTGAGTTAATGCGCCAAGTGATCGCTGAGGATTTGGCAGTCGATATTAATCAAGTGAATGTGAAAGCAACCACCACCGAGCAGTTAGGTTATGTCGGAAGAAAGGAAGGGATATCTTCCCATGCCGTGGTACTATTAACCCGTAAAGAGGCGGTTTAATGATAATTCCATCATGGCACTACTTGCTAAATAAACCGGAACAAACAGCCACTATTCGAACACAACCCAGTGATTTTTTTGTCAGTGAAACCTCGGCTATCAATTCGATGATCAAGGTGAGCATTTAATGCTTGAGATTGAAAAAACTAATTTGAATACCACCGCTGTTGTTCGCGAGCTAGCACATTGGGCCAATGTTAATCCAAAAGTGATTGGTTATGCTGGCTTAAAAGATCGTAATGCAGTGACTCAGCAGTGTTTTAGCATTCAATTACCTGGGCTGGAATCACCAGATTTAGCATTGTTAGAACGTGATGGTCTTAAAGTCCTTTCAAGTCGTCGTAACAGTAAAAAATTACGTCGTGGTGCCCTTAAAGGCAATCGATTTAAATTAGTGTTACGGGGTTTGTCTTTGACTCCAGCATTAGTGGAACGCTTGTCTGCCATTGCCCAAGATGGCGTGCCTAATTATTTTGGAAGTCAACGATTTGGTTTCAATGGTGCTAATGTTGATGCCGCATTATTGATGTTTGGCGGTCGAAAAGTTAAAAATCGCGACAAACGTTCGATCTATTTATCAGCAGCTCGCTCCTTTATTTTTAATGATATGGTCAGTCAACGTATCGAACAGGGATTACAACATCAATTGCTTGATGGCGACACCGTGATGCTCGCAGGTAGTAAAGCCTCTTTTACCCCAGAAACAAACGATAGTGTCATTAGCCAGCGCTTTAATGAGCGAGATATTACCCTGAGTGCGCCAATGTGGGGTAAGGGTCAGTTGACTAGTCATGGCGCAGGCTTAGTCTTTGAGCAAGCGATAGCGCTTAAACATCCTGAGTTGACCATTGGGCTTGAAGCTGCTGGTTTGAAGCAAGAGCGACGCTCATTGATGCTATATCCACTTAATATGCAGTGGCAAGAATTAGATAATGCCATTGAGTTATCATTTGAATTACCCGCAGGATCCTATGCAACCAGTGTGTTACGAGAGATCTGCCAGGTAGTCGATGGTTCTTATGGCACTAAAACAGAGAGTTAACATGAATATATTAGTCAGTAATGATGATGGCGTCGATGCACCGGGTCTTAGCGCATTACATCGGGCGTTAGCAGAGAATTTTTCTGTAACCGTGGTTGCGCCAGACCGTAATTGTAGTGCTGCCAGTAGCTCTTTAACCTTAACTAACCCTTTAAGAACAACCACGCGAGCCAATGGTTTTATTGCGGTTAATGGTACGCCTACAGATTGTGTGCATTTGGCATTAAACATGTTATTGCCACAGGATCCGAACTTGGTGGTTAGTGGCATTAATGCGGGTGGTAATCTTGGTGATGATGTTATTTATTCAGGGACTGTAGCGGCTGCGATGGAAGGGCGTTATATGGGGTTACCTGCTGTAGCGGTGTCATTAGCGGGGAAAGAGTTAGCCCATTATGATAGCGCAGGCTATTATGCCGCCAAAATTGTCAGCCAATTAAAGGCGTGCCCATTACCTGCCAATCAAATCTTAAATGTTAATGTTCCTGATTTACCTCTTGACCAAATTAAAGGGATAAAAGTGACTCGTTTAGGGGCAAGACACCGTGCAACTAGTATGGTCAAAATGGCAGATCCAGGCGGTCGAACTATCTACTGGGTTGGCCCGTTAGCCAAGGAAGATGATGCCGGTCCGGGGACTGATTTTTACGCCATTGCTAATGGTTATGTTTCGATAACCCCAATTACGGTTGATTTAACTGCCCATCATCGGATTGAAAAACTAACGAAATGGGCTAAAGAACTATGAGTATTGCGCCAAGTAGTATGCATGGAGCGAGATTAGCGACCAGATTAAAAAGTGAAGGGATCACTAATGAGCAGGTGTTAGCCGCGATTGCAGCGACACCACGGCAACTTTTCCTTGATCAAGCATTAGAATACAAAGCTTACGAAAATACCGCGCTACCAATTGGGCACGGCCAGACCATTTCACAGCCTTATATTGTGGCACGAATGACTCAAATATTATTGGCAAAAGGCCCTTTAGGGACAGTCCTTGAGATTGGTACGGGTTCAGGTTATCAATGTGCAATTTTAGCGCAACTAGTCGGGAAAGTGTTCACTGTCGAGCGAATTAAAGCGCTGCAACGGCAGGCTAAGCGTAGGTTAAGGTTGATTGACCTACATAATGTCGCGATGAAACATGGGGATGGTTGGCAAGGATGGGCAACCAAAGGACCATTTGATGCCATTATGGTAACAGCTGCTGCGGCGCATGTGCCGACGGAGTTGTTAGCACAATTAAACGATGGCGGACAAATGATTATTCCTGTTGGCGAAGCGACCCAAGTCTTAATGTTGATCACCCGCGAAGGGGATCGTTTTAGCCAACAACGAATAGAAGCCGTTAAATTTGTACCGTTATTAGCAGGAGAACTGAGTTGAAAATTTTTACCCCTCTTTATGATTGGGCGATGAAGGCAGCACGCCATCAGCGGTCAGCGTATTATCTAAGTACCATGAGTTTTGCCGAATCCGTGTTTTTCCCGGTGCCAGTCGATGTCATGTTAGCGCCAATGGCATTAGCTCGGCCACATAAAGCGTGGCACTATGCTTTTTTAGCAACCGTCTTTTCGGTAATGGGCGGGGCGGTTGGTTATTTTTTAGGTTTGCTAGCCTATGACTCTATGATTATTCCTGCTATTGAAGCAATGGGTTATCAAGAAAAGTTCGAAGTCACTAAGCAATGGTTTAGTGAGAAAGGTATTTGGGTGATGTTTATTGCGAGCTTTACCCCGATTCCTTATAAAGTCGCGACAATCACCGCCGGTGTCTTACATATGGCATTTTTGCCATTTATGGTGGTGTCACTAATCGGTAGAGGTTTGCGTTTTTTTCTAGTGGCTTCATTAATGAAATGGGGTGGAGCGACCATGGAGAAAAATTTACGAAAATGGATTGATACCATTGGTTGGACTGTCGTGTTGCTTATTGTTGCTGCCCTTATTTACAGTTCGATTAAAGGTTGAAATGAGATTGTCGCAGCTTATCAAGGTCGTTTTTATCAGTTTTTTATTAAGCTTTCTTGGCGGTTGCGCAAAAAATACTGGCCCAGCGCCAGTTTCATCAATTTCTTCGTTAAATCAAAATCTTGGCAACAGTCAAATAAATGGTACTCGTTATAAAGTCAGAAAAGGAGATACGTTATATTCAATTTCTTTTGCTGCAAGAATTGCTCCTAAGTTACTAGCAAATATAAATAAATTAAAACCCCCTTATGTTATTTATCCCGGTCGCTGGCTATCGTTGAAAGCAAACAAAAAAACTATAATTATAGTAAAAAAAACCAATACGTCAAAAAAATGGCATAAAAAGGTTGATAGTCAAAAAAAAGGCAGGTATTCTAAAGTCGTAGCTAAGCCAAAACGCTCAACCAAGAAACCAAAATATGCGGTTTCTAAGCTAAGTAGCAAAGCCAAAAAGATTTCCAAATGGATTTGGCCAGCGAAAGGGCGTGTAGTATCGGCGTACTCTGCATTGAAACAGGGTAACAAAGGGATAGATATAGCTGGGTTGAAAGGTAGTAACATAGTTGCTACCGCTGCAGGAAAAGTGGTTTATGCTGGAGCAGCGTTAAGGGGTTATGGTAAATTAATTATTATTAAACATAATGATGATTACCTAAGTGCTTATGCTCACAATGACAAAGTTTTTGTCAAGGAAAAGCAAAAAATAAAGCTAGGGCAAGTTATTGCGACTATGGGTAAAACCGACGCGAATAAAGTCCTACTTCATTTTGAAATCAGATTTCGCGGCAAGTCAGTCAACCCATCTAATTATCTTCCTACACGATAACCAATATCAACGGATTTAAAGCTTTCAATGACAATAAGCTTTATAGGGAGAAAGACTATGGGACGCAATCATACTACTGCTAACAGTGAACAAAAACAGAAGATTGTCAAAGAATCAACGTCAAGCTTAGATGCAACCCAAATTTACTTAAGTGAAATTGGATTTTCGCCATTATTAACTGCCGAAGAAGAAGTTTATTATTCGCGCCTTGCTTTACGTGGTGACGCCGGTGCTCGACGTCGAATGATTGAAAGTAATTTGCGTTTAGTGGTTAAAATCTCTCGTCGCTATCTAAATCGTGGTCTTGCTTTACTCGACCTGATTGAAGAAGGTAACTTAGGTCTTATTCGCGCCGTTGAGAAATTTGATCCAGAGCGTGGCTTTCGTTTCTCTACTTATGCGACTTGGTGGATCCGTCAAACTGTTGAACGGGCTATCATGAATCAAACCCGTACCATCCGTTTACCTATTCATATCGTGAAAGAGTTAAATATCTACCTGCGTACAGCTCGTGAATTAGCTCAAGAATTAGATCATGAACCGACTGCTGAGGACATTGCACATAAGCTTGATAAGCCAGTCGCTGATGTCAGTAAATTGCTTAAGTTAAATCAAAAAGTCGCGTCAGTGGATACCCTGATTAGTAGTTCGGGTGATAAAGGATTACTCGATGTTATCGCTGCCGGTGAGCATTATGCACCAGAAGCAACGTCGATGAAGGATGATATTAATGAGAGTTTAGTGCGCTGGCTTAATGAATTAAACACTAAACAACGTGAAGTGTTAGCGCGCCGTTTTGGGTTGTTAGGTTATGAACCGTCTACGTTAGAAGTGGTTGGTCGTGAAATTGGCTTAACCCGTGAGCGAGTTCGCCAAATTCAAGTGGAAGCATTAAAGCGGATGCAAGATATTTTAAAAAGCCAAGGATTATCGGTTGAAACTTTATTCCCAGCGGAATCATAACGACTAAAAATAACAGCATCCAGCAGTAAAAAACCAGCCAGAAGGCTGGTTTTTTGCGTTTAATCAATCATCAATGTTAATTGATATAGTGCTTCTAAGGCTTGCTTAGGGGTTAAATCATCAGGGTTTAGTTGTTGTATTTTATCGATAACATCTTGATGAAGAGGGGCTAATACAGCTTGTTTGACTGTCTTAGTCGTGCTGCTTACTGACTGTATATTTTGTTGCTCTAGTTCGGCTAATTTTATTTTTGCGGCCTGGGTGACCACTTTAGGAATGCCGGCGAGTTGAGCAACTTGAATACCATAGCTTTGGTTTGCTGCACCATCGGCAACATGATGTAAAAATGCAATGGTGTCATCATGTTCTATTGCATCTAAATGGACGTTTTTAACATTCGATAGCTGGTCTGATAGTTGAGTCAATTCAAAGTAATGGGTGGCAAACAGTGTCAGTGCTTTTGATGTGGTGGCTAAATGTTGCGCACTGGCCCAAGCGAGGGATAAGCCATCGAAGGTGCTAGTGCCACGACCTATTTCATCCATTAACACTAAGCTGTGGGCTGTCGCATTATGGAGGATATTTGCCGTTTCGGTCATTTCAACCATAAAAGTTGAACGGCCGCTAGCCAAATCATCTGACGCGCCAATACGGGTAAATATACGATCAATCTTACCTATTTTTGCATTGGTTGCTGGTACGTAACTACCAATATGTGCCATTAAACAGATTAATGCTGTTTGTCTCATATAAGTTGATTTACCGCCCATGTTCGGGCCTGTAATCACTAGCATTTGACGATCAACGTTAAGTTCTACTGGATTGGCAATAAAAGGGTCTGACATTACTTGCTCGACCACGGGATGACGACTCTCTTGCAAGCTAATACCAATACCATCATGTAGGGTTGGGCAATGGAAGTTAAGAGCGAGTGAACGCTCGGCTAAATTGGTTAAGACATCAATTTGAGAAATAGCGGCAGAAGCTAGCTGTAACGGTTTTAATGCTGGTAGCACTAAATCAAATAGTTTTTCATAAAGTGCTTTTTCTAGTGCTAACGCTTTGCTCTTGCTATTAAGGACTTTATCTTCATGCTCTTTTAATTCAGCGACAATAAAACGTTCGTTGTTTTTAAGGGTTTGACGGCGGACATAATGCTCAGGAGCATTGACTGCCTGTGCTTTACTTATCTCAATAAAGAAGCCATGAACTCGGTTATAGCCTACCTTCAATGAGCTTAAGCCCGTGCTTTCTCGTTCTCTCAGTTCCAGTTGGTTTAAAAAGTCGGTTGCCCCTTGACTTAAATCGCGCCAATGATCGAGCTCTTGGTCATAACCGGGTTTTATCACGCCACCATCGCGAATAAGCGTTGGTGGTAGTTCAACGATAGCCTGTTGTAAAACGGCTAATAATTGAGGGAATAAATTAAGCTCCTGCTGTAATTGTTTAATGCGAGGGCTACTATTTTCATCGAGTAAGGTATGGAATTGAGGTAGCATTGCTAATGCATTGCGCAGTTTTGAAAAATCTCGAGGTCGCGCCGAGCGTAATGCAATACGTCCGAGGATCCGTTCTAAGTCGCCCATTTGTCTTAGTAAGTCACGTAAAGGGTCGATATTTTGTTGCTCAATAAAACATCCGATTGCATTATAACGAGCTGATATTAGTGAATGCTGTCTTGAAGGTTGATGGATCCAGCGTTGTAATAAACGACTGCCCATTGGACAACAAGTGTTATCTAATACTGAGATTAAAGTATGTTCATAGCCGCCACCAATGTTCTGTGTTAGTTCTAAATTACGCCGAGTCGCGGCATCTAAAATGATACAGTCATCTTGGCTAACTAGCTTAATACTATTTATTTGTGGTAAGTCGACAAGCTGCGTGTCATTGATGTACTGCATCAAGCAACCAGCAGCCACTAAGGCGACTTTGGCGTTGTCGACCCCAAAACCGGTTAAATTGTCGGTTTTAAATTGGCGATTTAACAGTTTAGTGGCGGTGGCTAAGTCAAATTCCCAAGGGGGACAAGCACGTAAGCCTTGACGTTTCTCCACTAATTGAAAGTTATTCCAATGTTCTGGATGGAGCAGCTCAGCCGGGTTACTCCGGTGTAGCTCTGATTCAAATTGCTCAATGTTATTGAGCTGGGAAATTAAGAATTCACCACTGGCTATATCTAGCGAGGCATAGCCGAAGACATTATGGTGTTCAAAGACACAAGCGGCAATATTATCTTTACGATCGCTCATTAACGCTTCATCGGTTAAGGTGCCAGGGGTAATTATTCTAACGACTTTACGTTCAACGGGTCCTTTACTGGTAGCGGGATCGCCAATTTGTTCACACAATGCGACCGAAACGCCTAAATTAACCAACTTAGCTAAATAATTTTCTACGGCATGATAGGGGACTCCTGCCATTGGAATAGGGTTTCCGCCAGCTTTTCCCCGAGCAGTTAGCGAGATATCAAGTAATTTAGAGGCGCGTTTTGCATCATCAAAAAACACTTCATAAAAATCACCCATCCGATAAAACAATAAGGTATCAGGATGTTGATGCTTAATAGTTAAGTACTGTTTCATCATTGGCGTGTGGTTAACTAATGATGCTGGAGATAATGGCGCTATTTTCATGCTTTATTCGCTTTTGTTGAATCGTAAAATACTGTGCAAGATTATAATGCTCTTGCTTTGATGGTTAAACTTAAAAGTGAAAAAATTTATTATTAAACACTTGATACTGTATGATTGTACAGTATACTACTGGTCATAAACTATTTAATCGTATTCTGAAATGGAGTCATCAATGGACAACAATAAGAGCAAGGCATTAGAAGCGGCATTAGGCCAAATCGAAAAGCAATTTGGCAAAGGTTCAATTATGCGCCTTGGTGAAGCAAAAGCGTTAAATATTGAATCCGTTTCTACCGGATCACTTGGGCTTGATATTGCTTTAGGCATAGGTGGCTTACCAAGGGGGCGTGTTGTTGAAATCTACGGTCCAGAATCGTCAGGTAAAACCACCATGGCGTTACAAGTTATTGCCGAAGCACAAAAAAAAGGTTTGGTTTGTGCTTTTGTTGATGCTGAGCATGCCCTTGATCCAATTTATGCCGTTAAACTAGGTGTTAACATTAATGAGCTACTAGTATCACAGCCTGATACTGGCGAGCAAGCCCTTGAAATTGTTGATATGTTAACTCGTTCTGGCGCAGTCGGTGTTATTGTTGTTGACTCGGTAGCAGCCTTGACACCAAGAGCTGAAATTGAAGGCGACATGGGTGATTCACACATGGGGCTACAAGCCCGTTTAATGTCACAAGCATTACGTAAATTAACCGGTAATATTAAGCGTTCAAACACTTTAGTTATTTTCATCAACCAAATTCGGATGAAAATTGGTGTGATGTTCGGTAACCCAGAAACAACGACTGGTGGTAATGCATTAAAATTCTACGCGTCTGTTCGATTAGATATTCGTCGTATCGGTGCGGTTAAGTCGGGTGATGAAATTGTTGGAAACGAAACACGAGTTAAAGTGGTTAAAAACAAAGTTTCTCCTCCGTTCAAGCAAGCTGAATTCCAAATCTTATACGGTGAAGGTACGTCTAAACATGGCGAGCTAATTGATTGGGGTGTTAAGGAAAAACTAGTTGAAAAAGCCGGTGCTTGGTACAGCTACAAAGGTAGTAAGATCGGTCAAGGTAAAGCGAATAGCATTAAGTTCTTAAAAGAGAATCCTGAAATTTCGAATGAAATTGAATCGTTATTACGTGATGCGTTATTGATTAAACCAACGGATGAGCCAGATCCGATCGCACCAGCCAAAGAAAAAGAATAATCTCAGAGAGCAGTGATTAATTCTGACATTGGATCCTTAAGTGATATCCGAAGTTAAACTGATTGAGCCAGCAGCCATTGGGCTGCTGGCTCGTCGAGAACATGCCAACTAGAACTCTCCGCAAACTGATACTACGTCGTCAACTCACTCCTACAGCGGTCGAACTAAAGACTCAAGGTATTAGTGCTGCATTGATGGAGCAAGCTCATCACTGATGGACCCATTGATTGGTTCGATAAATATACTCATAACAAAGTTTTATCAGACTACAAACAACGTAGTAAATGCTATCGCTTTATGTAATACCAATCTGATTCAATGATTGCCCACTTGTGCTGGTTAAAATCAACGAATACTGCGTTGCTTTCATTCATTTTTCCTGCGCACAACAAGATCACAAACTTAATCAAATTGATATAAAGTAAAGAGTTTAGTACTGAGCAGATAAATTATGCCTTCTATACTTTAGTAAATTAATTTGATATTTTTCAGGTTGTACTAGCTCAAACCCTCATGTACCGCTTATAATACTTAGAATTCTGCGCTAGTTATATTGATTAGCTGTTATCACGATTTTTAGGAAAAGCCACATGCACATGTCGACTGCTGAGATCAGAAAAACATTTTTAGAGTATTATCAAAACCAGCAACATCAGATAGTTGATAGTAGCTCACTTATTCCAGGTAATGATGCCACTCTATTATTTACTAATGCCGGCATGGTGCCATTTAAAGATGTTTTCATTGGCAGTGATCAACGCTCATATAACCGAGCAACTTCATCGCAACGCTGTGTTCGTGCTGGTGGTAAACACAATGATTTGGAAAATGTTGGTTACACTGCACGTCATCATACGTTTTTTGAAATGTTGGGTAACTTTAGCTTTGGTGATTACTTCAAGCGTGAAGCGATTGGGTTTGCATGGAAATTTTTAACTGAAGTGTTAGAGCTACCTAAAGAGAAACTTTGGGTCACGGTCTTTAATGAAGATCAAGAAGCTGAAGATATTTGGATTAATGAAATTGGTATTGATCCAGCCTGTTTATCTCGCATTGGTGCTAAAGATAATTTTTGGTCGATGGGTGACACAGGACCTTGTGGACCTTGTACTGAAATATTTTTCGATCATGGCGAAGATGTACCTGGTGGTCCTCCTGGTACCCCTGAAGAAGACGGTGACCGTTATATCGAAATTTGGAATTTAGTGTTCATGCAGTTTAATCGTCAGGCCGATGGCACGATGGAAAACTTACCGAAACCATCTGTGGATACAGGTATGGGACTTGAACGTATTGCCGCGATTATGCAAGGTGTTCACAGTAACTATGAAATCGATATTTTCAAAAACTTAATTGGTGCAGCTGCCGATATTATTGGTACTGATGATTTATCAAGTAAATCACTGCGAGTTATTGCCGATCATATACGTGCTTGTTCATTCTTAATAAGCGATGGTGTCATGCCATCAAATGAAGGCCGTGGCTATGTATTACGCCGAATTATCCGCCGTGCAGTACGCCATGGTAATAGTTTAGGAGCCAAAGGATTATTCTTCTATCGTTTACTCGATGAATTAATTGTTCAGATGGGCGAGGCTTATCCTGAATTAGCGAAGAACAAAGCTATTATTGTTAAGCTACTAAAAGCAGAAGAAGAACAATTTGCTCGTACCCTCGACCGTGGTTTATTAATCCTTGATCAAGCACTAGCAGAGATTGAAGGGAAAGTGATTAACGGTGAAGTGGTATTTAAACTGTATGACACCTATGGTTTCCCTGCTGATTTAACCGCAGATATTGCTCGTGAACGTGGCTTTGAAATAGATCAGGCCGGTTTTGACAAAGCGATGAATGAACAGCGTCAACGCGCTAAAAAAGCCAGTAACTTTGCGGTCGATTATAATGAACAGTTAACCTTTGATGGTCAAACGACGTTTGTTGGTTATTCTGAATTTGAGAACCAATCTAATATTACCGATATTGTGGTGGCAGGTGAAGCCGCTGAATTAGCGGGTTCTGGTGATTCTGCGGTACTTATATTAGCGGAATCTTCATTCTATGCCGAATCAGGTGGTCAAGTCGGGGATACTGGAATAATCACCACTGATGCCGGAATATTTAAAGTAGAAGACACCACTAAAATAGGCAATGTGTTTGCCCACCGTGGCGTTGTGGTCTCAGGTGAGCTAAAGGTTAAAGATATCGCGACCGCAAGTATTGATGTGCAGCGTCGTACGAGTATTAGCTTAAACCATTCGGTCACTCATATTTTACATTCGATATTACGTCAAGTACTTGGCGATCATGTCACGCAGAAAGGCTCATTAGTTGAAGCTGAAAAAATGCGTTTTGACTTCTCTCATTTTGAGGGGGTGACGACAGCCCAAATACAACAAGTAGAGCGCCTTGTGAATGACTATATTCGTTCTAACGTGCCAGTACAAACTAAAGTAACGGATATTGAAGCGGCTAAATCAGCCGGTGCTATGGCCTTATTTGGTGAAAAATATGGTGATGAAGTACGAGTCGTGACTATGGGTACCGGTTCCGTTGAGCTGTGTGGTGGTACTCATGTCATTAATACTGGTGACATTGGTTTGTTCAAAATAACCTCTGAGGCGGGAATTGCAGCCGGTGTACGTCGAATTGAGGCGGTTTCTGGTTCCTATGCGTTTGACTATGTTCAGCAATTGGAAGCTAAATTAGTGTCGACAGCCGCTGTGTTAAAGACAGACCCTAATTCAGTGGTTGAAAAGTCTCGTACCTTAGTTGATAAGGCACGACTACTTGAGAAAGAGCTTAACGAGCTTAAAGCCAAATTAGCCAGCCAAAAAGGCGCGGGACTACTTGATAGTGTTGTTGAAATTAACGGTATTAAAGTACTGATTGCTCAACTCGAAGGCGTTGATAGTAAAACCTTGCGTGGTTCGGTTGATGAGCTTAAGAATAAGCTTGGTAGCGGTATTGTGATGATTGCCTTAGCCGATGAAGGTAAAATCAGTCTAATCGCTGGTGTAACCAAAGATTTGATCGGTAAGGTTAAAGCTGGTGAGTTGGTTAACATGGTGGCACAGCAGGTTGGCGGTAAGGGCGGTGGGCGTCCAGATATGGCGATGGCGGGAGGATCTGATGTTGCGGCATTACCTGCGGCTCTTGATAGTGTCAGTGATTGGCTAGCTGCAAAGCTGTAATCGTTATTGTAATGAAAAAACCTCAATTTTTGATTGAGGTTTTTTTGTCACTATATTATAAAGTTTATAGTTTTAATCTAAGTTACTGTTTAAGATGTGAAATAAAGATAAGTTCATTAACATTGGCTTAATCAATGGGCTTAAAGTTAAAAAAAATTAAAAAAATCATCCCGAATCTTGCGGTTAGATATATAATTTAGATTGCGGAATGAGTATAATCCGTGCGTTTTACATTCCGGGGTCAATCGGACATTTAGTAACAGGAGTTTAATATGTTAATTTTAACACGTCGTGTTGGTGAAACTTTAATGGTCGGTGATGAAGTAACTGTCACTGTATTAGGCGTTAAAGGCAATCAAGTACGCATTGGTGTTAATGCACCAAAGGAAGTTGCTGTGCATCGTGAAGAGATTTATATGCGCATTCAGCAAGAAAAATCATCTGAGAGCGGTAACGTTTAAAGATTGAAAGAAAAAGCACTTTTAATAAGTGCTTTTTTTTGATCTCCACTTTATTTAAATCAACAATACTCCCACCAATACCTTTATTCTGTTTTTTTAACCCATTCCTTGCCGTATTAAGTCCATTTTGCAATTTAATTATACGATTTGTGTGAAAACACTCCAGTTGGAAGAAATGATGATAAAACTGTTTGACTTATTTTTCCCAATCCGTATTATACGCGGCATCCGGAGAGGTGGCCGAGTGGCCGAAGGCGCTCCCCTGCTAAGGGAGTATGGGCTTTAAATCCCATCGAGGGTTCGAATCCCTCCTTCTCCGCCATTTATT